>TARA_R110000764_G_scaffold61741_2_pt1 | contig 44590 bp, 48 predicted proteins | sample TARA_R110000764 | Tara Oceans TARA_R110000764 (sample SAMEA4398111) | marine metagenome | biome: Polar Biome; feature: [SRF] surface water layer (ENVO:00010504); material: water (ENVO:00002006), including particulate matter (ENVO:01000060) such as... | depth 5 m | reverse complement strand
TCCGCCCTGCCGATCCTGGCTGCCACGCTGCTGGCGGATGAGGCGGTTACTATCTGCAACCTGCCGCACCTGCACGACATCACTACCATGATTGAATTGTTTGGCCGTATGGGCATACAGCCAATTGTGGATGAGAAGCTGAACGTGGAAGTCAATCCAACCAGCATCAGCACGCTGATTGCACCTTACGATCTAGTCAAAACCATGCGCGCCTCGATCCTGGTGCTCGGACCCATGGTGGCGCATTTCGGCAGCGCCGAAGTTGCGTTACCCGGCGGCTGCGCGATTGGTTCGCGTCCGGTAGATCTGCACATTCGCGGTCTGGAAGCCATGGGCGCGACTATTACCGTAGACGGCGGTTACATCAAGGCGCGCGCGCCTGAGGGTGGCTTGCGTGGTGCACACTTCTTCTTTGATGTGGTGTCAGTGACCGGTACCGAGAACATCCTGATGGCCGCCACGTTGGCCAAAGGTAAAACCATTCTCGAAAACGCCGCGCGGGAACCCGAAGTAGTGGACCTGGCTGAGTGTTTGATTGCCATGGGTGCACAGATTACCGGGCACGGTACGGACACCATCACCATTGAAGGCGTCGAGCGCTTGCACGGTGCACGTTACTCGGTCATGCCTGACCGTATTGAAACGGGCACTTATTTGGTGGCTGCTGCTGCCACCCGTGGCCGCATCAAGGTGAAGGACACGGACGCGTCGATTCTCGAGTCTGTGCTTCTTAAGCTTGAAGAGGCCGGTGCGCATATTGATACGGGCAAGAACTGGATCAGCCTGGATATGAAAGGCAATCGGCCACGTGCGATTAACTTGCGCACTGCACCTTACCCTGCCTTCCCAACGGATATGCAGGCGCAGTTTGTTGCCATGAACGCTGTAGCCGAAGGCACCGGTACGGTGATCGAGACTGTGTTTGAGAACCGCTTTATGCACGTTCAGGAAATGAACCGCATGGGCGCGCATATTTTGGTTGAGGGTAATACCGCCATTGTGACCGGTGTTGAGCAGCTTAAAGGCGCTCCGGTTATGGCAACTGATTTGCGCGCCTCAGCCAGCTTGGTGATCGCTGGTCTGGTTGCCGAAGGCGAGACCATGGTTGACCGCATCTATCACATTGATCGCGGCTACGAATGTATTGAAGAAAAACTGCAGGCACTGGGCGGTATCATCCGTCGTGTGTCGTCATAACGAGAGTTGTCATGAGCCAGAGTCTGACCATCGCGCTGTCCAAAGGGCGCATCCTCGACGATACCCTGCCTTTGCTAAAAGAAGCAGGTATTGAACCGCTTGAAGATCTGGAGAAAAGCCGCAAGCTGATTTTCTCCACCTCAGACCCGGATGTGCGCTTGCTGATCGTGCGGGCCACGGATGTGCCAACGTATGTAGAACTCGGCGCAGCCGATCTGGGCGTCGCGGGTAAGGACGTGCTGATGGAGTACGGCAGCCAAGGCTTGTATGAGCCGCTTGATCTAAAGATCGCCATCTGCAAGCTGATGACTGCTGGCCCGGTGAATACGCCTGAGCCTACCGGTCGGCTGAAGGTGGCAACTAAGTTCGTCAACGTTGCGCGTCGTTATTATGCCGAGCAAGGCCGCCAGGTTGACGTGATCAAGTTGTACGGCTCCATGGAACTCGCGCCACTAGTGGGTTTGGCCGATAAAATTATCGACGTGGTTGATACCGGCAATACACTGCGCGCCAACGGCTTAGAGCCGCAGGAAATGATCGCCGATATCAGCTCGCGCTTGGTCGTTAACAAAGCGGCTATGAAAATGAAGCACACCCGCATCAAAGCCTTGATCGACTTGCTAGCGGCGGCGGTAGAGCGTCGCGCTAACTGATTTCCAACTGTTTCTACTATTTCACTGTTGAAGGTACCCCTTATGAACGCGCCGCTGAAAATCGCCCGACTGAATGCCAATCAGAGCGATTTTTCCCAGCATCTGGATGCGCTGCTGGCGTGGGAAGGGGTGTCCGACAAGGCGGTAAATAACCGCGTTGAAGAAATCATTACGGCGGTGCGTGAGCGCGGTGATGCCGCGCTGGTTGAATATACTGCTCGTTTTGATGCTCTGCAGGTCAATAGCATGGCCGATCTGATACTGGATCGTGCTCGGCTGGAGTTGGCCCTGGAGCGTATTACCGACGAGCAGCGCGCTGCTCTTGAAGTCGCGGCGGAGCGCGTCACGCGCTACCACGAACACCAGCGTCAAGAATCATGGAGCTATACCGAGGCAGACGGTACCGTGCTTGGGCAGCAGATTACGCCGCTGGACCGGGCCGGTCTTTACGTGCCGGGCGGTAAAGCGTCATATCCGTCTTCAGTTTTGATGAATGCGATTCCCGCTAAGGTTGCCGGCGTACCAGAAGTCGTCATGGTGGTACCCACGCCGCGTGGTGAGATCAACGAGCTGGTACTGGCAGCGGCGTGTTTGGCCGGAGTTGACCGTGTCTTTACGGTCGGTGGCGCGCAGGCGGTTGCGGCGCTGGCGTACGGCACGGAAAGCGTGCCGCGTGTCGATAAGATCGTCGGCCCTGGCAACATCTATGTGGCTACCGCCAAGCGGGCGGTATTTGGACAGGTAGGCATCGATATGATCGCTGGCCCATCCGAGATTTTGGTGGTGTGCGACGGTCAGACCGACCCGGATTGGATCGCTATGGATCTGTTTTCCCAGGCCGAGCATGACGAAGACGCCCAGTCCATTTTGTTGTCACCCGATGCGGCATTCCTGGACGCGGTTGAGGCGAGCCTGAATCGTTTGATTGGTGAGCTTGAGCGCGATGCTATCGTGCGAGTCTCGCTGGAAAATCGCGCAGCTCTGATCAAAGTTGATGACTTGTTGCAAGCGTGCGAGCTCGCCAACCGCATCGCGCCCGAACACCTCGAACTCTCTGTGGAAGACCCCAACGCCTTGCTACCGCTGATTCGTCATGCCGGTGCCATCTTTATGGGGCGTTATACACCGGAAGCTTTAGGTGACTACTGTGCCGGCCCGAACCACGTGCTGCCGACCTCAGGCACCGCGCGCTTCTCATCGCCGCTGGGCGTATATGACTTTCAGAAGCGCTCCTCGGTGATTTTCTGCTCGCCAGAAGGTGCCTCCGAGCTAGGCAAGACTGCCTCAGTTCTCGCACGCGGCGAAAGCCTGACTGCCCACGCACGCAGTGCGGAATACCGGATTAAACCCTGATTAGCTGGAAGCTGGAAGCTGAAAGCTGGAAGTCGTGCGAGCTGATCTGATATTCGGGTTTGCTTCGAGCTTCGAGCTTCCAGCTTTTAGCTTCAGGCCTCATTTATGAGGATTACCCTGTGAGTCGTTTCTGGAGTCCCTTCGTCAAGCAGTTGGTGCCCTATGTGCCGGGTGAACAGCCGAAAGTCGAAAACCTGATCAAGCTGAATACCAACGAAAACCCCTACGGCCCCTCGCCCAAGGTGGTGCAAGCCATCCAGGCAGAGTTGAATGACAGTCTGCGACTCTATCCAGCACCTAACGCCGATGCGTTAAAAGCGGAAATTGCGCGCTATTACGGTGTAAGTACCACACAGGTGTTTGTGGGTAACGGCTCGGATGAGGTGTTAGCGCATATTTTCCATGGCCTGTTTCAGCACGGCCAGGCGGTGCTTTATCCGGACATTACCTACAGTTTTTACCCGGTTTATTGTGGGCTCTATGGCATAGAAGCGGCGCCGCAGCCGCTGAATGACGATTTCAGGTTGTCGCTGGCTGATTATCTGCAGCCCAACGGCGGCATCATCTTCCCCAATCCTAATGCGCCCACGGGAGTAGGGATGTCGCTTCAGGACGTCGAGGCTATAGTGCAGGGCAGCCCCGATTCCGTCGTGGTGGTTGATGAGGCGTACGTCGATTTTGGCGGTGAGACGGCCATTGCACTGGTCGACCGTTATCCGAACTTGCTGGTTACCCAGACGCTGTCCAAGTCGCGTTCACTGGCTGGCTTGCGGGTCGGATTTGCGGTGGGTCATGCGGATTTGATTGAGGCGCTGGAGCGTATCAAGAACAGCTTCAACTCCTACCCATTGGACCGTCTGGCCATTGTCGGTGCGGTAGCTGCGTTCCAGGATCAGGCTTGGTTTGAGCGCACTCGCACTGCGGTGATCGACAGCCGTGAACAGCTTAGTGCTGCGTTGGTAGAGTTGGGCTTTGAAGTGCTGCCTTCACAGGCTAACTTTGTTTTCGCTCGCCATACGCAGCGCGATGCGGCTGAGCTGGCTCAAGGGTTGCGCGAGCAGAAGGTGATAGTGCGGCACTTCAAGTTACCGCGTATCGATCAGTTTTTGCGCATCACCATAGGCACGGAAGTACAAAATCAGGCGCTGATCAGCGCCCTGAAAAACCTGCTCTAATTATCATTCGGCTGCGCGGAAGCTGGGTCTTACACCCACCTCTGCGCTAAAGCTGATCTCCTCGCCGTTGCGCAGCACACTCAGTTTGATACGGTCGCTCGGCTTAGCGCGAGCCACCTGATTCATTGCCTGACGTCCGCTGGTGGCGGGCTTGCCGTCAATTTGCAAGATCACATCGCCGGGCAGCAAGCCAGCGTTCCAGGCCGGGCCATTGCGGTACAAGCTCGCCACTACAATCCCTTGGCTGATCTCCAGACCGAATGACTCGGCCAGCTCAGGCGTCATCGGTTGCACCTCTACGCCTAACCAGCCACGGATCACTCTGCCGTGCTGAATAATTGCCTGCATTACCTCAACTGCAAGCTTGGCCGGAATGGCAAAGCCGATGCCTTGCGCCGAACCTGCCTGCGAGAAAATCGCGGTATTAATGCCAATCAAATTGCCCTGCGCATCGACTAGCGCGCCTCCGGAGTTACCTTGATTGATCGCCGCATCAGTCTGGATGAAATCTTCGTAGGTATTAAGCCCCAGCTGGTTGCGCCCGGTGGCACTGATGATGCCCATCGTCACGGTCTGGCCCAGCCCAAAGGGATTACCAATCGCCATCACTACGTCACCGATACGCTGTTGATCGCGTGAGTCTATGGTGACCGCCGGCAGGTTGGGCAGGTCGATCTTTAGTACCGCGAGGTCGGTCTCGGGGTCTGTGCCAATCAGCGACGCCAAGGCTTCGCGGCCGTCGCGCAAGGCAACCAGGATTTCATCAGATCCGGCGATAACGTGATTGTTAGTTAGCAGGTAGCCTTGGGAGTTAAGGATTACCGCTGAACCGAGGCTGGACTGGCGTCGTTCAGGATTAGGCAAGGAGTCCGCATAGTCGCGTACGCTCGGGTTATCGAAGTTTCGTGTTGCGCCGGCGGCAACTTGTTTGCTGGTATAGATGTTAACAACGGCGGGAGCAGCTTGCTCGACGCCCGTAGCGTACGATATCGGGCCCATATTAGTACGGGTGCCGGTTACTTCACGCAGCACTATGTCGCGGGCGGGTAGGCCTAGCCATTGCGGGTACTGCTGCATGATTACCAGAGCCAACAACACGCCACAAACCACCGGCCAGCCCATACTGCGCAAGAAACTCTTCATCAAACCCTACTCTGAAGTGTGTTGAGCGCCACAGGCACCTTTTTCCGGGGCTACGCTCGATGAGTGCTGTTCGGGATTATTTGTCATGCGGACCTTGCAGCAATCGTTTGCGATCCTTGCCCACGATGGCTCGCAGTATAAAGGGTAACCGCTGATTATGCAGGCGCTGTGCGGCGATTGTTGTATCTGTAGCCCCGACACCGGAAAATAGCCGCTGATTTAGCATCCAGGAGAGCAGCATGGTTGAGCGCAATACGCTGGTGGAATACTGCAATAAGCTGTTGGCGGCAGATGCCTTTCAAGACTATTGCCCCAACGGTCTGCAGGTCGAAGGCAGCTATCAAGTTCAGCGCATCGTGACCGGCGTTACTGCCAGCCAGGCCATGGTAGACGCTGCAGTGCAAGCTAAGGCCGATTTGCTGCTGGTGCACCATGGCTACTTCTGGAAGGGTGAATCAGCGGCGGTAGTGGGCATCAAGCAGCGCCGTTTGCGCGCGCTGCTGATTAATGACGTTAACTTGCTGGCCTACCACCTGCCGTTGGACGTGCATGCCGAGCTGGGTAATAACGTGCAGCTGGCTAACCTGATGGGCTGGCGCATCACGGGCCCGCTCGAAGTAGGCAATCCGCGTTCAGTCGGTTTGGAAGGCGAGTTGGCTGAGCCACAGAGCGGTGATCAGCTGGCACAGTCACTCGCCACCGCGCTGCAGCGTGAGCCGCTGTTTATTGCAGGGCACCAGCGACCCGTTAAGCGTATTGCTTGGTGCACGGGCGCCGCGCAAGGGTATATCGACAAGGCGATCGCTCTGGGTGTTGATGCCTTTATTACCGGCGAGGTGTCGGAGCCAACAGTGCATGCCGCGCGCGAAAACGGCATCCACTTTTACGCGGCTGGTCATCACGCGACCGAACGCTACGGCGTGCAGGCTCTGGGTGAGCATCTGGCGCAGGTTTTTGGTGTGCAGCATGAATTTATCGATATCGATAATCCGGTCTGAGATGTTCAGCAAGAGACCATTTCGGCAGCACGACAACAGCGCCGCGAGCTATATCTTTATAACTTATAGGTATTGATCGGGCGCTTATTAGAATCACGTCTCTTTGTTACAATGCCCTCCAAAATTTGCACCCGGGATCTCATTTCCCCGTTTAACGCGAGTACACCATGCTGGAAAAATTGACCCATCTGAAGCAACTGGAAGCGGAAAGCATTCACATCATTCGTGAAGTGGCCGCCGAATTCGATAACCCGGTCATGCTTTATTCGATCGGCAAAGACTCCGCCGTGATGCTGCACCTGGCGCGCAAGGCCTTTTATCCGGGCCGTTTGCCGTTCCCTGTGTTGCACGTGGATACCGGCTGGAAATTCCAAGCCATGTACGAGTTCCGCGAAAAGATGGTCAAGGAAATGGATCTCGACCTACTGGTGCACATGAATCCCGAAGGCGTAGAGCAGGGTGTTAACCCCTTTACCCATGGTAGTGCTGTGCACACCGATGTGATGAAGACCCAAGGTCTGAAGCAGGCGTTGAACAAGTACGGCTTCGATGCTGCCTTTGGTGGTGCCCGCCGTGACGAAGAGAAGTCTCGTGCCAAAGAGCGGGTCTACTCCTTCCGTGACAAGCACCACCGCTGGGACCCAAAGAATCAGCGCCCTGAACTGTGGAACGTCTATAACGGCAAGGTTCACAAGGGCGAAAGCATTCGTGTGTTCCCGCTGTCCAACTGGACTGAGCTGGATATCTGGCAATACATCTATATGGATAACATCCCCATTGTGCCGTTGTACTTTGCGGGTGAGCGCCCAGTGGTAGAGCGCAATGGTTCGTTGATCATGGTTGATGATGAGCGCATGCCGCTGGAGCCGGGTGAAACGCCGATGATGAAACAAGTGCGTTTCCGCACCCTGGGCTGCTACCCGCTCACAGGTGCCGTTGAGTCGACTGCTGCCACGCTGCCAGAAATCATTCAGGAAATGTTGCTGACGCGTACCTCCGAACGTCAGGGCCGGATGATCGATCATGACCAGGCTGGTTCGATGGAAGAGAAAAAGCGCCAAGGCTATTTTTAATAGCCTTGTCAGCTTGAAGCCGGAAGCTTGAAGCTTAAAGCGACATGGAGGTCGCGATGGATTTCGAAAAACTTGAAGTGTGGAAGCGCTCAGCTCGGCTTTCGGTCAGTCTGTATAGAAAGATGGTTGGGCACCGCGATTGGGGCTTTCGGGATCAGATAACTCGTTCAGGTTTGTCGATTCCGAGCAACATCGCTGAAGGGATGAGTCGAGACGGCCCCCGCGAAAAAGTGCGGTTTCTGCTCATTGCTAAAGGCTCTTGTGCCGAGTTGCGAACCCAATTGTACATTGGTCGAGAGGCGGAAATGCTGGACCGCGATTTTGCAGGGGAAGCGGTTCAGGAAACGCGTGAGATCGCGGCCATGCTGGCAAGTTTGATTAACACTATCCGTGCTCAAGCAGCGATGGATAACGCGAAATAAATGACTGGCTTTGCTTCAAGCTTTCAGCTTCAAGCTTCCAGCTTTACAGAGTCGAGAATACGCTATGTCGCACCAATCCGATCTAATCAGCCAAGACATCCTGGCCTACCTGTCCCAGCATGAGCGCAAAGAACTACTGCGCTTTCTTACTTGCGGTAATGTCGATGACGGCAAAAGTACGCTGATCGGCCGCCTGCTGCATGACTCCAAGATGATCTACGAAGATCACATGGAAGCCATTACGCGCGACTCTAAAAAGTCCGGCACCACGGGCGAAGAAGTGGATCTGGCGTTGCTGGTTGATGGCCTGCAGGCAGAACGTGAGCAGGGCATCACCATTGACGTGGCCTATCGCTACTTCTCCACCGCCAAGCGCAAGTTCATCATTGCCGACACCCCCGGCCATGAGCAGTACACCCGCAACATGGCGACCGGCGCTTCCACCTGCGACCTGGCCATTATTCTGATCGACGCACGCTACGGCGTGCAGACGCAAACCAAGCGTCACAGTTTTATCGCCTCGCTGCTGGGCATCAAACACATCGTGGTTGCGGTCAACAAGATGGACCTGAAAGACTTTGATCAAGGCGTTTTTGACGGCATCTGCAACGATTACCGCGAATTCGCTTCAGGGCTCGAATTGCTCGACGGCAACAGCGTGCACTTTGTACCTATGTCGGCCCTCAAGGGCGACAACGTGGTCAACCGCAGTGAACGCAGCCCGTGGTACACCGGCCAGACGTTGATGGAAATTCTGGAAACCGTCGAGATTGCCGCCGACCGCAATATGACCGATCTGCGCTTCCCGGTGCAGCTGGTAACCCGCCCGAACCTGAACTTCCGTGGTTTCGCAGGCACCATCGCGTCTGGCGTAGTGCACAAGGGCGATGAGCTGGTCGTGCTGCCTTCCGGCAAGCGCAGTCAGGTCAAATCCATCGTTACTTTCGACGGCGAGTTGGAAGTGGCTGGGCCCGGTCAGGCCGTTACCTTGACGCTGGAAGACGAAATCGACATCTCGCGTGGCGATATGCTGTGCCATGCCGATAATCTGCCGCTGATCGGCGATCAGTTCGATGCCACCTTGGTGTGGATGGCTGAGCAGCCTATGCAGCCTGGCCGCAAGTACGATATCAAGCGTGCGACCAGCAACAGCCCGGGTTCTTTCACGCGCATTCATCACCGTATCGACGTTAATACGCTGGATGAGCAGGGCGCCAGTCAGTTGGCCCTGAACGAAATCGGCCGGGTGGAGCTGTCGCTTGAGCGGCCCATCGCGTATGACGACTATCAAAGCAACCACACTTCCGGTTCCTTTATCGTCATCGACCGTATGACCAATGGCACTGTTGGCGCGGGCATGATCGTCGCCAAAGGCGCCAAGAGTCAGCATGCTGCTGGCAGCAGTCAGCACGGTCGCTTGGCCCACGTTACCGCACAGGAACGCGCTGATCGCTTTGGTCAGGATCCGGTTACCGTGTTGTTTACTGGCTTGTCCGGGTCGGGCAAGAGCAGCATTGCTTATGCACTGGAGCGTAAGCTCTTTGATGCCGGCCGCGCCTGTTATGTGTTGGACGGAAAAGAGATGCGTCAGGATCTGAGCAAAGGTTTGCCGATGGACGCTGCTGGTCGTGCTGAGAATCTGCACAAAGGTGCGCGCATTGCCCGTCAGATGAACGACGCGGGTCTTATTGCTATTGGGGCCTTTGTTGCTCCCACTGAAGAAAGCCGCGCTACCGCGCGTTACATCCTCGGTGAACGATGCCTGCTGGTGTATCTAGATACCCCAATGGACGTCTGTCAGTCACGCGACCCGTCAGGTATCTACGCCGCTAACGTTGCCGATACCATTCCGGGTGTGTCTTTCCCTTACGAGACGCCAGACGATGCTGATTTGGTGCTCAATACTGCGGAGCTAGACCTCGCCGGCTGCGTCGATAAAGTGGTTGGCCTGCTGCGTGAACGCAAGCTAATCTGATGCGGAGCCAGTCATGACGCCAGCAGATATCGATTTTATGCGGCTGGCGCTGGCTGAGGCGCAGCACGGCGCCGAACGGGGTGAAGTCCCGGTCGGCGCCGTGCTGGTGCAGGATGGTCAAGTGATAGGTCGTGGCTTCAATCAGCCGATCAGTAGCAACGATCCGAGCGCCCACGCCGAAATGGTCGCTATACGTCAGGCCGCGACCGCCGCGCAAAACTACCGCCTACCCGGCTCTACCCTCTATGTAACCCTCGAGCCCTGCACCATGTGCGCCGGCTTACTGGTGCACAGCCGGGTGGGGCGCTTGGTGTATGGCGCGCAGGAACCTAAATCTGGCGCAATACTTAGCCGCAGCCAAGTACTTGAGCAGCCGTGGATGAACCATCGGATGCTGGTTGAAGGCGGAGTATTGGCGCAGGAGTGTGGTGAGCTGTTGTCTGGTTTCTTTCGCGACCGCCGCAAGAAAGCTGATAGCGTCTGAGCTGATATCGCGGAGGCCGAGCGGCTCGGTCCTTGTCTCGACCTCGCGGTCAAATGCCTTCGGGTAACTGCTCCAAAATCCCGGGTGCCAGATACTGTTCCGTTGATTGCTGACGCGACTCTGACTGCGGCTGCGTGACCCATTGCAGGATGTCGTGATACCGACGGATGTTCTGCACGTAGTGAACTGGCTCCGAGCCGCGCGCATAGCCGTAACGGGTCTGGGTGTACCACTGTTTCTTTTGCAGTAGCGGCAGAAAATCCTTCACATCTATCCACCGATTCGGATCACGGCCGTTCTTTTCGGTCAGTTTTCGCGCGTCCTCCAAGTGCCCCAAGCCGACGTTGTATGAGGCTAGTGCAAACCAGGTACGATCGGGCTCAGGAATGTCGGCTGAAATTTGATCGCGCACCCACACCAGGTAGCGCGCGCCGCCCATGATGCTCTGCTGTGGATCGACCCGGTTGGTCACGCCAACAAATTTGGCGGTCGGCAACGTCAGCATCATCAAGCCGCGCACCCCAGTTGCCGAGCGAGCGGTTTCATCCCACAGTGACTCTTGATATGCCATGGCAGCCAGTAAGCGCCAATCGAGCCCGTATTGATCGCCGGCCTGGCGTAGGAAGGTCTCGTAACGCGGCAGGCGCGACTGCATGTGTTCAGCAAAGGCGCGCGCGCCTACGTAGTCGAGCACATCTGAGTGGCCGTAAAAACGCTCGATCAATTGATCCAGTGTGCCGTCAGCTTTGATCTTGGCAAAAAAGGCATTTATCGCATCTAGCAACGTGCTTTCGGGGCGCTGTTTCAATGCCCAAGCCATCGGCTGTTCTTCGCCCAGATTGAAGGCCACACTGACCGCCGGGTAGAAAGCTTGGTTAACCACCAGTTCGTTGGAGTAAACGACCGCTGCATCTATCTCATCGTCGTTGACCAAGCGCAGTAGGTCGACCACTTCAAAACTGTCCGACTCTTCAAACATTAACTCGGGATGATCAGCCTGCAGGGCGCGCAGTTCGTCGGCCAAGGTGCTGCCCTTGAGCACCATTAACCGCAAGCCATAGAGATCTTCGATGCTGCGTGGCTTGGTGCTGCCGCGGCGATAAACCACTTGCGGCGTCACATTGAGGTAGGGAGTCGCGAAGCGGATTTGTTCTTCTCGTTGCGGATTAACCGTCAGGCCCGCGGCGGCCACGTCAGGGCCTTCGTTACTGCCCAATTGCTGATACAAGTTCTCCACGGTGTCAGCGCTTTGCATTTCCAGCTCGACGCCCAGGCTGTCAGCAAAGCGTTTGCTCAGCTCGTACTCCAACCCGGTATCGCCGTTGCGGTCTTGATAGAAGGTGGTGGGCGTATTGCGGGTGATTACCCGCAACTCACCGGCCTCCCGGATATCTTCCAGTTGGGTGGTTTGTTCACAGGCGGTCAGCAGTCCTGCGCACAGGGCAACTGCCAAAGCCGGTAAAAAGAGTTTGCGGGCCGGTTTGTGATGCATGGCGCCAGTATAGGCAAAAGCGTGGCGGGGCAATAGCTCGACCTTCGACCGTGATTCTGGCAAATCTGCGCAAAGCTCACGCACGCCCGGCATGGCCCGTTGGCGCGGCTTGAGGTATCCTATGCGCCTTCCTTTTTCCATTTCCAGCATCTCCGAGGCCGATACCGACATGCATATCCTGCGTGGAGCCCCAGCCCTTTCTGATTTTCGTCGCAGCAAGCTGCTCGCCCTTCTGCAAAACCGCGTCGCCACCGTCAGTGGGGTGTATGCCGAATTCATGCATTTTGCGGAGCTGACCGCCGAACTGGACGAACAGACCGAGCACGTTCTATCGCGTCTGTTGCGCTACGGTCCTTCAGTTGCAGTGGAGGAGCCAGCCGGTGAACTGGTGTTGGTCATGCCGCGTTTTGGCACCATCTCGCCCTGGTCTAGCAAAGCGACCGACATCGCCCGCAACTGTGGCTTGAGTCAGGTTGCGCGATTGGAACGTGGCGTCGCCTATTACGTCAGCGGCGAGTTCAATGCCGCGCAGCGTGCGGAGCTGGTAGCTGAGCTGCATGACCGCATGACTGAAGTGGCTCTGGCCGATCTGGATGCCGCTGCCGGTCTGTTTGCCCACACCGAGCCCAAGCCGTTCCAGCGGGTTGATGTGCTGGCGGGCGGCCGCGCCGCTCTGGCCGAGGCCAATAACAGCCTGGGTCTGGCGCTGGCGGATGACGAAATCGATTATCTGGTAGATAGCTTCACCGCGTTGGAGCGTAACCCCAGCGACGTTGAGCTGATGATGTTTGCGCAAGCCAACTCGGAGCACTGCCGCCACAAAATCTTTAACGCCACCTGGGATATCGACGGCCAGGCGCAGGAAAAAAGCCTGTTTGGCATGATCAAGAACACCTTCGAGTTACATCCTGAAGGCGTGCTCTCGGCCTATAAAGACAACGCCGCAGTGATTGAAGGCTTTACTGCTGGTCGTTTCTTCCCAGCGCCGGGCAGCAACGAGTACCGGGCGCACGAAGAGCCGGTGCATATCCTGATGAAGGTCGAGACGCACAACCATCCCACTGCGATTTCGCCTTTTGCTGGAGCCGCCACTGGTTCAGGCGGCGAGATTCGTGATGAAGGCGCTACCGGTATCGGCGGCAAGCCCAAGGCGGGTTTGACGGGCTTTACCGTATCTAATCTGCGCATTCCTGGCTTTACCCATGCCTGGGAAGAAGACAACGGCAAGCCATCGCGCATCGTTACGCCGCTGCAAATCATGATTGAAGGCCCGCTCGGCGGCGCTGCGTTCAACAACGAGTTTGGTCGCCCCAACCTGAACGGTTACTTCCGTACTTTTGAGCAGACCATTGCATCGCCGCGCGGCCCGGAAACCCGTGGCTACCACAAGCCAGTGATGATCGCTGGCGGCCTGGGTAACATCCGCGCCAACCACGTCGAGAAATCCGAGATTCCGGTCGGCGCTAAGTTGGTTGTGCTGGGTGGTCCGGCCATGTTGATTGGTTTGGGCGGCAGCGCAGCGTCTTCTATGGATACGGGTAGCAGCGCCGAGGATCTGGATTTCGCCTCAGTACAGCGTGAAAACCCAGAAATGGAACGCCGTTGCCAAGAAGTCATCGACCGTTGCTGGCAGCTGGGTGACAAAAACCCCATCGCCTTTATCCACGACGTTGGCGCGGGCGGCCTATCTAACGCCTTCCCTGAGTTGATCAACGACGGTGGCCGTGGGGGCCGATTTGAGCTGCGCAACGTCCCGAATGACGAGCCGGGCATGAGCCCGCTGGAAATTTGGTCGAACGAATCGCAAGAGCGCTATGTCATGGCGGTACCAAACGCCGATTACGAGCGTTTCGCTGCCCTGTGCGAACGCGAGCGTTGCCCCTTCGCCGTGGTGGGTGAAGCCACTGAAGAACAATTGCTGGTACTCAACGACCAGCACTTTGATAACCAGCCAGTCGACATGCCGCTGTCTGTCCTGCTCGGCAAGCCGCCGCGTATGCACCGCAGTGTTGAGCGCGAAGCAGAGCAGGGCGACGATTTTGACGCTTCCACTGTTGATCTGGCAGACGCCGCCGAGCGCGTACTGCGCCTGCCCGCCGTTGCCAGCAAAAGCTTCCTGATCACCATTGGTGACCGCAGCATTACCGGTCTGGTCGCACGTGATCAGATGGTCGGCCCCTGGCAGGTGCCGGTAGCGGACTGCGCTGTAACCGCCACCAGCTTCGACGTGAATACCGGTGAAGCCATGGCGATGGGTGAACGCACTCCGCTGGCACTGCTGGACGGGCCAGCCTCTGGCCGCATGGCAGTAGCAGAAACCGTGACCAACCTGGCCGCCGCCCGTATCGATAAGCTGTCAGACATCAAACTGTCCGCCAACTGGATGTCCGCTGCCGGTCACCCCGGTGAAGATGTACGCCTGTACGAGACTGTTAAAGCGGTGGGCATGGAGTTGTGTCCTGAACTGGGCATTACCATCCCGGTCGGCAAAGACTCCATGTCGATGAAGACCCGTTGGGACGAGGCCGGCGCCGAGAAATCGGTTACCTCGCCGTTGTCATTGATCGTCACCGGTTTTGCTCCCGTGCAAGACATTCGCGCCACCCTGACGCCACAACTGCGCCTGGATCACGGCCCAACCGACCTGATCGCTATTGACCTGGGTCGCGGCCAAAACCGCATGGGCGGTTCCGCGCTGGCGCAGGTGTACAACAAGATCGGCCAGCAAGTACCGGATCTGGACGACGCCGAAGACCTGAAAGCCTTCTTTGCCGTCATTCAGGGGCTCAACCAAGACGAAATGCTGCTTGCTTACCACGACCGCTCCGACGGTGGCCTGTTCACCACGCTAGCGGAAATGGCCTTTGCCGCGCGTTGTGGCTTAAGCATCAATCTTGACGTGCTCACGCAGGACGCCAAGGCTTTGCCTGCCGTGCTGTTCAGCGAAGAGCTCGGCGCCGTTATCCAAGTAGCCCAGGACGACACGGCAGACGTGCTAAGCCAGTTCTCTGATGCCGGTCTGGAAGAGTGCTGCGCTGTGATTGGCCAGCCCAAGGCTGACCCCGCTATCGTTTTCCAGCTCGCTGGTGAAACCGTACTGGAGCATTCGCGTGCCGCTTGGCAGCGTGCCTGGACTGAAACCAGCTGGCACATCCAGCGCCTGCGCGACAACGTCGAGTGCGCTGATCAAGAATTTGAAGCCATTGCCGACGACGCCAATCCGGGCCTGCAAACCCTGCTTGGTTTTGAAATCAACGAAGACATAGCCGCGCCATTCATTGCCTCCGGCAATCGTCCGCGTATCGCCATCCTGCGAGAGCAGGGTGTTAATGGCCAGGTAGAAATGGCCGCGGCCTTTACTCGGGCTGGCTTTACCGCCATCGATGTACACATGAGCGATATCCTCAGTGGCCGTGTCACGCTCGAAGGCTTCCGTGGTCTGGTCGCGTGCGGCGGCTTCTCGTACGGTGACGTACTGGGAGCAGGCGAGGGGTGGGCCAAATCCATTCTGTTTAACGCCATTGCGCGTGAAGCCTTCAGCGAGTTCTTTGCCCGCACCGACACCTTCGCCCTGGGTGTGTGCAACGGCTGCCAGATGCTCTCCAATCTGCGTGAGCTGATTCCCGGTAGCGATCACTGGCCGCACTTTGTGCGCAACAAGTCCGAGCAGTTTGAAGCACGGGTTGCCATGGTCGAAGTGCAGCCATCTTCATCGATCTTCCTCAACGGCATGGTCGGCTCCCGTATGCCGATTGCCATCGCCCACGGTGAAGGTCACGCCGAGTTTGCCGATAGCGCCGCTGTTGATGCCTGCGAAGCCGCTAACGCGGTTGCCTTGCGTTACGTCGATAACCGTGGCCGCATGACCGAACGCTACCCAGCTAACCCCAACGGCTCACCGCGGGGAATCACCGGCCTGACCACCCGCGACGGTCGCGTCACTATCATGATGCCGCACCCCGAGCGAGTATTCCGCGCCGTGCAAAACTCCTGGTATCCCGATGACTGGAGTGAAGACGGCGCCTGGATGCGCATGTTCCGCAATGCGCGAGTGTGGGTGGGTTAACCCAACAGCATCAATTAGCAGCACAAGCACAATCCCGGCATCAGCCGGGATTGTGCTTTTTGGCCCGCGCGCGAGCTGAAAATAGGCCATGGACAAAAACCGGCAGGCTGAATTACTCTCAGCTCAAGCAAAGGAATTGCAGTTACCCCCGCCTCTCAGGTGGTTCTCAACCACCGTCACGGCAAGGACAGCCAGCATTCCTTTTCCTGTTAATGCCGACGTAGCTCCAATTTATCCGTGGACAGGATAGGGCGGTAGCGTGGTTGGCGATCGGCCACTAACCCAACGGGCTCTGCACACCGGCAAATGAATTACCAAGGACATGGGTATAAATCTGCGTAGTACGCACATCGGTATGCCCCAGCAGGGTCTGCACCGTGCGAATATCACTGCCACGGCGCAGCAGTTCGGTTGCAAACGTGTGTCGAAAGGTGTGACAGCTCGCAGGCTTGCCAACCTCGGTAGCACGCACGGCTCGTCTTACCGCCTTTTGCACCGCGCTGACATGCAGGTGGTGTCGAACGATGTTGCCTTCATCGTCAGCGCACAAGCTCTGAGAGGGGAACAGCCACTGCCATTCCAGCGACCGCGCCGCGTTAGGGTATTTGCGGCGCAGCGCGTAGGGCAGGCTAGCGTTGCATTGGTAAAAAGCGTCTTTCTCGCTCCAGGCGCGCTGGATGCGGGCCCGGCGTGCTCGCAAGGGTTCGATCAGCGGTGCCGGCAGCAGCGTCGTGCGGTCCTTATCTCCTTTACCGCTGCGCACCGTAATGATGTGTCGGTCGAAGTCGATGTCTTTAATGCGCAACCGACAGGCCTCAACGACACGCAATCCAGAACCATACATCAGCGATGCAAGCAGCTTGTGAGGCTCTGGCAGCAGCCCAATGATGTGCGTTGCTTCGGTGTGTGTGAGTACCGTCGGCATGCGCGCAGGCCGCTTGGCCCGGATGGTGTCGCCAATATCGCCCAACGGATGATCAAGCACCTTGGCGTACAAAAAAACCAGGGCGTTGAGCGCCTGATTCTGCGTGGCGGCAGCCACATGCCGGCTGACCGCCAGCCAGGTCAGGAATTCGTTTACTTCAGTAGGTCCCATGTCCAGAGGATGGCGCATGCGGTGGTAGCGCAGGAAAAAGCGTACCCAGTACCAGTAGCTCTTCTCGGTGCGGATGCTGTAATGATTGACCCGGATGACGTTGCGAAATTGCTCCCGCAGGCGTGGCTTTGGAGGTGTGATTTCCATGCTGCATCCTTGCTGTATGTTTGTACAGTATTATTGAGAGCGAAAAAAGAGGAAGTCAAGCGATTACAACCTGCTGACTGCATTGGCCGCATAAGCTATTGTTTTTGTTTGGTAAATTTTACTTCTGGAATTCGGTGTGGTGTGTTGCTATGAAGAAGTCACTAATATGCAATCATAAAGCCGGCGTTCCACTTAGCTGTTAAAAGGCAAGGCATGGGATACTCACTGCATATCGAACTAGAAGACTCTGAAATAGAGTTAGAGGAATGGATTTCAGTTATTGAATCTATAGATAAAGCTCGCATACAAATTGAAGGAGCAAAAGCAGTAAACCCTAAAACTGGGGAAGAAATTATTATTGAATCAAGCCCAGGAGATGTTGAAGTTCTTTTTATTCAAAAAAGTCTGTTTGGCTTTAGCAAAAAGTCTAGTTGGGAGCCTTGCTTTTGGTTCTCGCACGGCAAGGCATCCTTCAACGCTACCGAGGATATCGATTCTCCGGGCAATCCGGTGCGTCAAGTTGCAGCGGAAGCAGCCAAAGCGCTTTCAGCCAAAATTGTCGGTGACGAAGGCGAGGTCTATTCGTGGTAATGCCTTTTAACAAGCCGCTCAAATACGTTCCGGCCACAAAAAGCGTGGCCTCCACCGGACTCGCTAACGCTCGCCGTTTAGCGGGGCGTTAGTTTGCAATCAAGATATGGAGTATTAATTGAGCACTAAAGAGACTTTGAAGAGGTTACGGGAAAATGAGCAGAGTCTGTTTATTGTTCACTACTCGTGTCAAAACCTAAATGATAACAATGAAAACTACTCTCCAAGAATAACCTCTATTGCTGTACTTCACGTTGGCAGCTCCACGATGCATAGCTTTTCTATTCACTTGGTCGCCGAAATTAAACGAATCCCTCGTGAGGAAATAGATGAGCATTATGATGACTTGGAAAAAGAGATGTTGTCCCAGTTTTTCTCCTTTCTTTCTGATAATGATGGTGGGTTTTGGTTGCACTGGAATATGTCCAATATTAACTACGGATTTGAAGCTTTAATTCATCGCTACAAAGTTCTTTCTGGTGAAGATGGCAAAAGGATTCCTGATTCTAGAAAGTTTAATTTGTCCTCGTTAATATTGTCTGTTTATGGCAAAGATTGCGTGGAGCATCCAAGAATGGCTAGCTTCATGAAACTAAATAATGGTGAGCATCGAGATAACCTAACTGGCAAGGAAGAGGTTGATGCATTCGCTGCTAAAGAATACGTAAAGCTACACAAGTCCACAATGTCCAAAGTTTATTGGTTTCAACATATGTATTACCTCTTACAAAGAAACAAAGTTAACGTTCATAATAAAAATTGGGGTAATAGAGTTAATACCTTTCTTGAACGGCCAATAGTTAAAGCTCTCGGGTTCATCGCCGTACTATTCTCACTATTTCAAGCTGTCCAGTATGGTTATTCTACGCTTGAGCTTGACGAAAAAGCAGAAAGCACAGTGCAAGAGCAAACTAACAAGTCAAGTAACGCGGATGCGGCAAGCCGCACCGGTTCTTGAAGCGTTAGCTAATTACCCACATAAGGAGGTGTCCGTGAAAAATGAAGATAAAAAAATGATCTGCGGCGTAGTCATGCCTATTTCTAGTATTGATGGATGCAATGAGTCGCACTGGGCAGAAGTTTTAGAAATAATTTCTGAAGCAATCGAAGATGCTGAATTTGAACCCAACCTCGTTAGTAACGCAGATGAGGTTGGGATAATTCATAAAAGAATAATTCAAAATCTTTATGAAAACCCAATCGTGGTGTGTGATGTCAGCGGAAAAAACCCTAACGTCATGTTTGAGCTTGGAATGCGTCTAGCCTTCGACAAACCGACCATAATAGTTAAAGACGATAGCACCTCATACTCTTTCGATACTTCAGCTATTGAGCACCTTGAGTACCCAAGAGACCTTCGATTTTCTAAGGTAATAGAATTCAAAGAAAGACTTTCACAAAAAATTCGTGCTACGTATTCGAAATCTACGTCCGATCCGGGATATACCACCTTCTTAAAACACTTTGGCGAATTTACAGTTGCCAAAATAGAGAAAAAGGAAATACCCGGACAAGAATATATACTTGAAGAATTAAAAGCCATGCGCTCATCCATGAGGCGACTAGAGTTTATAGGGCAAAAAGAAAGCATGAGCCAAGATGTATCAGTTCGTCATCGCAAAGGAAGGGGTGACATTAATATTTGCTTTGCCAAAAAATCTGATGACGCCATCTCCGAAGCTTATAAAATCGCATCAGCACACCCAGATGTAGGTAGTGTAACTATTGATGAGCACGCGCCTGGTCATAAACATTTAGTCGTAAGTATAAAATCAGGCTCAGAAACTAGCATTTTAGAGTTAGAGAAGTTACTCGGGGGCTTAGGTCGCCCACGCCGCCGCCCTACAGAGAAACCCACTCTAATCAGCTAACAAGGCGCTCAAATCGTTCGCTTCGCTCACTGGGACGGGCTAAAGCCCGCCCCTTAGCTTAATCGTTAGCTTCATAAGGAGGTGAAGATGCTTCATACAAAAGAAACCTTTGTCTATTCAGGCGTTCTCTCAGCAACTGCGCTATTTTTTCTAGTGGTACCATCCATGAAGGGCGGCGCCACCATTGGCCTTCTTAGTATAGCTATTGCCGTAGCAGTTTATTTCCTGCTTGGTTTTGTCGGATTTTGGGTTGGACAAAACATTTCTGGGCACAGACTACTACTAAAGCCGGTATTTTGGGCAGCGCCCTTGTGTTTTGTAGTGCCTTACCAAACATCAAAGCTGACTGGTATAAATGAAGTGTTTCCAGGTGCGGATTTAATTTTGGTATTGGCTTTAGCATTCTTAGTTGGCTTCCGTTTGAACCAACAAACTGTGGATAAAGACATAATATAAAGCAGCTAACCAATCACTGCACGGGACTAGTTCTCCGCCGCTCCGCGGCTACAAACTGGCCCGTGAGTTCGGGCGTTAAGGGTCTCAATATGAGAGCAGTCACTGTCATAATATTTATGCTCTTTTCACTAGTAACGATAGCAGGAGAAAAAGTGGAGCGAGAGAAAGTTATCCGTGAGCTAGTGCAGCAGGATATCGAATGGTTGTCACAATCAGAAAAATACGGGTATGACGTCTTAGATTGGTATATTAAATCTAAAGAAGTAACTCCCGAAAACCTCGATAAGGCCTTTAATATTTGGAAGATCGATAAAACTGAAGATCGAGCGCCAGATAACATTGTTGCTCAGGGCTTGGGGGTTTTATTTGGCAACTATGTGATCAAGCATAAGCAAGCTCGCTGGGTTATCGTAACGGATAGTTTCGGTACTGATATTGCTTTGTTATCACCGAATGAGGCAGAAGCCTATCCAGTTAGTAGCGTATGGAAGCGAATTGACCCTGAAAATGAAGATATTAATTTTTTTGAGCCATTATATAGCATCGTTATCAATGAGCATTTTCCGAGCAACCCTTAACAAGTCAACGCACGCGGACTTGGTAAAGCTGTCACCTTTTTCGCCTGCGCAAAAAAGCCGCCAACTTCACCAAGCCGGTGTTTGAGGCGTTAACCGCTACGCTTCGTCACTCCCTCGCTAGCCACCTTGGATTCCTGCGTTGACAGCAAATAAGTCCTCCATTGACAGCTAACTCGGGTGGTTTAAAGCTAATCGCGATCCTTGAAGCAACCAAAGGGCTCTTTGCGTTATTGGTTGGCCTAGGTGTGCATGAGCTGGCAGGTAAGGATCTGCAGCAATTCGCGGAACGCTTGGTTGAGCACTTGCACTTGAATCCGGCCAGCCATTACCCCGGCGTTCTCATTCATGCCTTGGGTGCGGTTAAAGACTCAAATTTGGTGTTTATAGCCATTGGCGCGCTTGCTTATGGCGTAGTTCGTTTTATCGAGGCATATGGTCTTTGGCGTGGATATCGATGGACGGAATGGTTCGCTCTGCTTAGCGGGGCTATCTATATGCCGTTCGAGGTGTATGAGGCGTTCACCCACTCAAGCCTGATAAGTCTTCTGGTGCTGGTCATCAACACTTTTATCATTTTGTACATGCTTAAGGTGGTGATGAAGAAGCATCATGCGAGTGCTTGAAATGCCCGCGACCTGAGCTTCAACTCAACCACCCGCAATACACGGTGAGTATTTTGGCGTTGAGGTCGGTCAGTAGTAGATATGGCTACAAACCATGCTTTAGAGCCATTTGGTTCTTACCCGAAAAAGCGCTGCCTTTGCCCATCAAGAGGTTCAATGCTCTATGCAAACGCCCACGATCAACTCTCCTATTCGCTCATTAGCTGCATGCGCCGTGCTGGTGCTGCTGGTGAGTGGTTGCGACAGTCAACGCCCGGACGCCGCCCAGGTTGCCGCACCAGGCTCTGCCGATATAGCGTCTGCACCTGCCACCGATGCATGGCTTGGCAAGTGGAACGGGCCTGAAGGCACATATCTGCAGCTTGATGGGGGGGAGGGGCAGTACGAAGTCACTATCCAAAATCTGGATGGCCCTGCCACTTTCCAGGGGACTGCCCTAGGTGACCAAGTCACCTTTGAACGTAATGGCGTGAAGGAAACTATTAGCGCGTCCGATGGCGTTGAGACAGGCATGAAGTGGCTGAGCGAGAAGTCCGACTGCCTGACCGTTCGGCCCGGTGAGGGCTATTGTCGAGATTGATTAGTGCTCATGGGCCTGGATGATTCGATCAGGCAGTGTGAGCAAGGTGAGCACTGCACTTGCCCATTTGACCATCGCATACACGCACAATGCGCGCAGGCTGGTGTTGCGCGTTATAGGAACTGGCATGTATAGGTTTTTCCGCGCGGGCTTCACCTGTTCACTCCTTGCGTTCGCGTCTTCTGCGTTTGCGACTAGCCAGTGCCCCTCCGAATTTGCAACCAAAGATCCAAGCGTCAACGCTATCGGGTGGCTGGTTGTTGCGGTGGGTATCATCCTTGGTGGGTTGCTTCTTGGATTCGTCATCAAGCGGTCGCGGGGTAGCGGCGTATTAACGCGTATTGCTTTCATCGGCCTTGCGATTGTTGGTATGGTCTTTATAGGCGTGGCCGGATTAGCTCTGGCGATCGCGTATTTTTTTCTGCAATGCTAACGGCTGCCGGATAATTCATCTGCCGTACCAGCGTGGATAGGAAAATTAAAAGGAATTGATTACCTAACCGCCGTCACCCAGCGTGGCGGTTTACCTCAAGCGTTACGCGCTACAGCTCGGTGAATGTATGAAGAACGCCAGTTACCTATGTTTAGTCTTGTTGCTGCTTCAGGGTTGCGCAGGCACGCGATACAGCTATACCAGCCTGATTGAACAGACCGATGACGTTTCAGTGTTGCGCGTACAGCGCGGCGAAGTAACGGAACTATTGGCCGTGGGTGACGGTTTTCCCGGCTGGTGGGGGTATTACCCCGGGGTGATTTCATCGTCACCAGAAATCGCCAGTGTTGACTGCAAAAAAGCTAGAAGTGTGATTCCCTTTCGTGAGCCTGGTGTCATTTTCGGAGGGGAGGTTTGTAATCTGACCGCCCACAAGGCAGGCAAGGCAACGCTCTACTTTGGTAATAAATTCGCTGTTGACCGCGAAGGCTTTGAAGAGAAAGTCGATGTGATTGTTGAATGATAAGGTGAGTTAAGTATGAGAAGGGTCACGGCGGTACCGTTAGCCGTCTTGTTTTCAGTGAACGCGATAGCTGCGCTCGCACCTGAATATCAAAATGAAAAAGACTTGGGGGTCATGGTTGAGTTTGTTAGAAGCCATGAGAGGGTTATTGCTACTTTAAAATCGATCGATTTTGAAAAGCGCATTGTCTATTTTGGCGATGATTGTGAAGCCATATTCGATCGGGAATTCACGTTAAGGCCACCTGGATGGGTTGGTCCCGCAGCATCGCTTGAGCTCAAGTCGTCTACCTGCCACCTGGATTGACAGTTGATGGCTTAGGTTCCGGCTTCCAATAGCAGTCAACCCACGGAGAACATATGGGTCTTATTTTGCTTCCTTTGTTTGCGGCCTGGTTTGTGGGCGCTGGCTACTCTGTGTTTATGTTGTACTCCCTCTTTACCGGGGATAAGCCGGTTCTATACGCTATAGCCGTCGGTGTATGTGGGTTGTTATTGGCCCTTTTGTACGCGCGTTACGGCTTATCGGCGTTCAGACATAAAGACGAGGTATGGGCCTTCGAAATACCGATGTTTTTCCTCCTCAATAAATACGCTATCGCTGTTTTTGTCCTGGCTGCTGTGGTTTATTTCCTTGGGTGGAATCTTCCTGCGTTTACTCACACCTCAGCAGTTTGCTTCTTATTGGCATTTTCAATGTCAGTTGGCTCGCTGATGGGCAGCATTTATTCGAATTCGTTTTTGCAAAAACATGAAATCAGCGTGACTTACTAAGTTGACGTTTTGGCTTAGGGGCGGCTATCTGAGTAGGGGGTGTTATCTCGGTGCATCACATTCCACATCCAGTCAGGGCGACTGGCTTCCTGCACTAGCGAATCAACAGGCTTAGGCATGAAAGATATTGAGTTTTCGAGAGATCAGAAAGATCGGATGGTCAGCAAAATCAAAACCTATTTCAGTGCCGAATTGCAGCACGACATTGGTGGTTTTGAGGCAGAGTTTTTGATCGACTTTTTTGCCCGCGAGTTGGGGCCCTGTTTTTATAATCGTGGCCTCTTTGATGCTCAGCAGGTATTCAATGAGAAGGTGGAGGAGGCTGGGTACGTCATACAGGAGCTGGAGCAGACCGAAGGCTAGGCTGCTTCGTCGTCCGGCTCGCCTACGGCAAACTCTGAGGGGAAGCGCCGGATCACCAGCGTAAGGCCAAACCCAAGGGTGAGCACAATCACGGTAAAGCTGAACGCGGCGGTAAATCCTTCGGTGGTTTCGATCAGCCAGCCGGCAATCGCCGGTCCGAGAAACTGGCCTACTGCAAAGAACAGCGTCGCGAAACTGAACGCGATAGGAATATAGCGAGGCGCGACCTGATCCGTTGCCGTTGTTTGAATCATCGCAAATACCCCATTTAGCGATATCCCCAGCAGCAAAAAGTGGAAGAAGAAGTAGGGCAGGGTTTGCGCTATAAGCGGTAGCGCCATGGCCACGACCACCATCAACAGCGATATGCTCAGTGCGTTCCCCCGGCCCCAGAAATCGGATACCCACCCCCACAACGGGCCCGCAGCAATAGACAGCAGCCCCATCATGGCCACATAGCTTCCTGCGGTAGATTCACTAAAGCCGTTTTCCACCATATAACTGACCATAAACACCGTTTGAACGATGTAGCCCAAGCCAATGATGCCGTAGGTAGTGGCTACGATCAGCACCCGGGGATTACGGTAGATCAGCCACTTTTCATTGGCAGGTAGGTGCCCGCCCCCGCCTGCAGCCTGTGGAGGGTTCTTTACGAATAGGCTGATGATAATCGCTACGAACAGTGCGGTGCCGGCAAATACCCCCCAACTAACCCGCCAGCCTTGCTCTCCGAACGCGTTGAGCAGAAAGGGCACCAGCATCCCAGTCACCAGAATACTAAGACCCACGCCGCTGCTCATGCAGCCGATTACCAAGCCTCGGTGGTCCGGGAACCATGCGGCCAGCAACGCGACCATGGGGGCAAACGCAAAGGCAGCGCCAATACCCAATAAGCCCATCAGGATGGCTATCAGCCAGAAATTAGCCGCTACGGTTAGCCCTGCAAAGCCCACTACCACCATCAACATGCCCAGCAGAATAGAGGCCTTGGCTCCCCAGCGAGCAGCGGCCAGGCCGCCGGCGAGAACGAAGCAGACATAGCACAGCGCTGCCACCGTGCTAAGCATGCCTGCCTGTTGATAAGAAAACCCAAGGTCCGTGCGCATGGAGGGCAAAATCACGCCGTAAGCCAGGCGCGCAAAACCGATCACTACCAATGACGTAAGGGTGCCGCACAACACGGTGATGATCATGTTCGGGCGGTTGTTGCTTAACGACATGGTGGCTCTCTTATCGGCTTGGTCTTCGCGGGCGCTCAGGTTAACAGCTTTCCGATGCACTGACCGGCGGAGCGCCAGGTGCCGATTTTCTTTGTTGCGTGCTTTCTTGGTTGCCGCTCTCTATGCGCCGTTCTAGAGCGTCAGGCGCGCTCGTTATGGCACCAAATTCAGCCTGCGGATGATGCCGTTCCGCAAGCTTTGGTTGGCATCATGGCGTAATTTAAAAGTCGTTTTATTTGCAATGGGGGGAAGCAATCCGTAAGGTGGGCCGCCAATTTTTTAGTCACGTTGGACGTAATGCCACCTTCTTCTAGTGTTTCTCGACCTGTAGTGCCTGCTTCCGCTGTAAATAGCCCTCCGCATCGTTTTGGCGATCCTCTTGTTCTCACGCTTACCATGGGGTTTATCGTTCTGTTCGTTGGATTATCGATCTATGACGCCGCTTGGTTAACCGCGCAGATCGATATCGGCTTTGCCTGGACAGCTAAAACGATGGGTTCGTTTTTTCAGCTGTTGCTGCTGGCGACCTTCTTTATTTCAATTGGCGTGGCTTTGAGTCGGGCAGGGCGGGCCAAGGTCGGTAATCTTGACGAGCCGGAGATCAGTACCTTCCGTTGGCTGTCCATGGTGATGTGTACGCTGCTGGCCGGTGGTGGGGTGTTTTTTGCTGCGGGTGAGCCGGTTTATCATTTTGTTGTGACGCCGCCGGCATTTGATACCGAAGCCGGTACTGCCGCCGCTGTAGCGCCTGCGCTAGCGCAATCCTTTATGCACTGGGGATTTCTGGCGTGGGCAGTGTTGGGCTCGTTGGCTGCCATCGTGTTGGCCTACGCTCACTACAACCAAGGTAAGCCACTGCAACCGCGCACCTTGCTCTACCCCGTGTTCGGCGATTGGATTCTCACCAGTTGGGTTGGCGGCGTAGTAGATGCGCTCTGCGTTATCGCTATTGTCGCCGGTACCGTAGGCCCGATTGGCTTTCTGGCTACCCAGATGAGTTATGGGCTGCAGGTGTTGTTTGGCTTTTCTAATGGCTTCTTCACGCAGCTGGTTATTCTGATGTTGCTGGCGACGGTCTACATTGCGTCGGCGATGAGTGGCGTGCATAAGGGCATACAGCTGTTGAGCCGTTTTAACGTGTTTCTTGCACTGGCCATCGGCGCGGTTATTTTTGTGTTTGGCCCCACGTTGTTTTTAACCAATGTGTATTTGCAGTCGATGGGTGAATACGTGACCTCGTTTTTTGCCATGGCAACGCTCACATCCGAGACGGCGCCAGAGTGGTGGATGAAGTGGTGGACCGTATTCTTTTTTGCCTGGTTTATCGGCTATGCACCGCTGATGGCGATTTTTGTGGCGCGTATCTCGCGGGGTCGCACTATCCGTCAAATGGTGATTGCAGTTGCGGTGTTAGCACCGATTGCCACCACCATCTGGTTCACCCTGCTGGGTGGCTCGGGTATTTACTATCAACTGACCGGCGCGGTCGACCTGGCAAAAGCATTGGAAGGCTTCTCCTTTGACGTGGCCACCTTGTCGGTTGCCCAAGCGCTGCCGGGTGGCGCCTGGATGGCGGGTGCGATTTTGCTGCTGACGACGATTTTTGTGGCCACCACCGGCGATTCAATGAGCTACGCCATTGCGGTAGTGGGTGCTGGTCACGATGAGCCGCACGTTGCCATCCGCGCTTTCTGGGGCGGTGCCATGGCGCTGATGACCGGTATTCTGTTGTATTTGGGTGGTGGGCAGATTGGCGTGTTGCAGCAGTTTATCGTGATCACTGCCATTCCGGTTTCGCTCATCATCCTGCCTTCTTTATGGACCGGCCCTCGAGCCGCCATGGCGATGGCGCGGGAGCAGAACCTGCTTTAACGGTCTTGGCACGAACTAACTGGCGCCCCGGCAGGTCTTTATTGCTGGGGCGTTTTGCGTTTCAGGCAAAGGAACGCGTATTGCTCTGACTGGTTAATATGCTCCTGCCTAACTACCCACAACTTAATTACTCCCGGAGGCGTCATGGCGCAACTACCGACTGAAGCCAAGCAGCGGGCGATAATTCAACGGCTAGACAAATTCAGCCGTTTGACCGATAGCAGCATCGGCCTACCTTTCACTCGCTTCAAAATTGGTTTGGAGGCGGTTATTGGCCTGGTGCCGGTGGTGGGCGACGTCGTGGGGTTAGGGTTGTCCGCTTATGTGTTGTTGGAAGCACAACGTGCAGGTGCAAGCAAGGACGTGAAGCGGCGCATGCTACGCAATATCGTTATCGATTTTGTTGGCGGCTTGATCCCAGTCGTAGGGGACGCTTTCGATGCCATTTACAAAGCCAATACCCGTAATACCCAGCTGTTGAAAAACTACCTTGAGAAGCAGTTGAACACAGAGCCGCCCCCGGCATCTTTTCCTTGGAAGATGTTGGTCGGTCTGTCTGCGCTATTCGCTGTCATCGTGGGCGGTGTCGCGCTCATTGTGTAATAGCAATGACCTAGCTACTTCTAGCTGTCTAATCCGCACGCGATTATAGAAGCGCCTTATAGGGTCGTATTGCCGAAGCGTCTGCGCGCCTGAGCGCTGCCGCCATTGTGCTAATGTCTGGTCCGCAGGCTGGTGCCGCCCCCGTGCCTAGGCGTTTGATGGCGGTGCACCTCTGGCCCCCATCTTATAAGGAGTTAAAGAGTGAATTACGAAGAGGTCGTATTCGGACGCCGCAGTATTCGTGCTTTTCAAAAAAAACCGGTTCCGCGTAGCGTGATAGAAGAAGTTGTAGCGCTGGCTGTCCGCGCCCCTTCTTCTATGAATACCCAGCCGTGGCATCTGCATGTGCTGACCGGCGAACCGCTGGACCGTATTCGGGCCGATAACACCGAGCGCATGCTCAATGGTGTGCCACCCGCCAAGGACAGCCGCGACATCGGTAACTATCAGGGTGGTCACCGCCAGCGTCAGGTAGAGATTGCGGTACAGCTGTTTGAGGCGATGGGTATCGCCCGTGACGACAAGGAAAAACGCCAGGATTGGATCTTGCGTGGTTTTCGCCAGTTTGACGCGCCTATCTCCATTGTCGTGACCTATGACCGCGTGTTGCGCGACGGTGATATCGCCCAGTTCGATTGTGGCGCTTTGGTGAATGGTCTGGTGAATGCAGCTTGGGCCAACGGCTTGGGTTGTGTGGTGAACAGTCAGGGCATCATGCATTCTTCAGTTGTACGCGAACATGCCGGGATTCCGGATGATCAAGTCGTGATGATCTGTGTTGCCATGGGTTATCCAGATGAAGAATTCCCTGCTAACGCCGTGGTCTCCAAGCGCCGTCCGGTTGATGAAGTGGCCAACTTCGTTGGCTTTGAAGAGACCGTTTCGTCATAGCGGCTAGCCTTGCCATGTAATCATGCTGTGGTAGTAGAGCCTAAGCTGGCGCCCAAAAGGGTGTCGGCTTGAAGCGAGCCTCGCAACGAGCCGCCAGTCACACTCGATAGCCACAGATTATCGCTTCTAGCGTCCTCAGTGATTAAACCCCTTTAGCACTTCATCCCTCGATTTAACATTCGCAGCGCAACCGTCGCTGATCTCCCATACTAGGCTGTAGCCTACGTGGTAACGTACGCGCCTGCGGTTCAGGGTTACCCTGAAAGGTGTGGATCAATTCAATAACTAGCGACGGTACGTGGTAAATAATGACGATTGAGGTTAAAAACCTGCCCACCAATGAAGTCACTTGCGCGACATGCAGGGCGAACTGTTGCCGCTTGGAAGTCATGCTCATCACGGATACGGGCGTGCCAGATAAGTACGTGGCGGAGGATAAGTGGGGCGGCATGACCATGGCTCGCCTCGACGATGGATGGTGTGCAGCCCTGGACCGAGAAACCATGCTCTGCAGCATTTACGAGAAGCGCCCCTGGATTTGCCGTGAATTCGAAATGGGCGGTTATGAGTGCCTGGCTGAACGGACCTAGTTCTCGTATCGACAAAACGGCTTTGTATAAATCGGTAATGAATGACAGGTTTATAAACAGGCCGCTGCACCGTCAACAGTTACAAACACATTAAGGCACTACATTGAAAAACCTGATTCTCATTGCGTTGCTGTTGATTGTGGCCGGTTGCAGTACGACTCAGCCTGGCGCCGCCGGCAACTGGGCGGGATACAAGGAAAAGGGCCAGGCCTCGTTCTATGCAGACAGACATCAGAATCAGAAAACCGCCAGCGGCCAGCCGTATCGGCATGATCTGAGTACGGCCGCCCACAAGAAGCTGCCTTTTGGTTCGGTGGTGAAGGTCACCAATACCAGCAACGGAAAAAGCGTGGTGGTGACCATCAATGACCGCGGGCCTTTTGTGCGCGGTCGCGTGATAGACCTATCAAAGTCGGCCTTTAGCCGCATTGGCAATACCTCTGCCGGACTGCTGAATGTTGAAATTGAAGTGATTCGATAAGGCACGCCCCGCTAGGCAGGCCAACCGGGTATTAACTGATAGCCGTTACCGTTTAAGCACACCATGACAAGGACGTCATCATGCGCATTCTTTCCCTTCTGTTATTTATTGTTTTCCTTTCCTGTGTACCTCATGCCGTTTCAGCTGAACCCAGAAAGCATCAGCCCATGCTCGCCCAAGTTTACGCTGGCGATGCTGTCGTCACTGATTACTGGGTTAGCGAGAAGTTGGACGGTGTGCGTGCGTATTGGGATGGCAAGGTGTTGTGGAGCCGAGGTGGATACCAAATTGCTACGCCTGAATGGTTTACTGAGGCTTGGCCATCTATGCCGATGGACGGCGAATTGTGGATTAGCCGCGGTAGCTTTGATGCTCTCAGCGGTATTGTGCGCACGGCCGAGCCCGATAACGCGCAGTGGCGGCGGGTCAAGTTCATGGTGTTTGATTTGCCCGAGCACGGCGGCGTTTTCACGCAGCGGGTGAGGGCGATGGAGGCGCTGGCGGCGCTCAACATTGATTGGCTGCAACCGGTCAGCCAGTTTCGGGTAGCCGATGCCGATGAACTGGACGCACGCCTGGCTAGCTTGGTTGCGGCTGGCGCGGAAGGGCTGATGCTGCATCATCAGGATGCGCGCTATCAGGCCGGGCGCAGCGCGGCGCTATTGAAATACAAACCCTATGATGATGCCGAGGCCTGGGTGGTGGGTTATACCGCTGGCAAAGGTAAGTACGCAGGCATGGTCGGTGCGCTAGAAGTGGAGGACGATCAGGGGCGGCGCTTTCGCCTGGGCAGCGGCCTGAGTGATGCGCAACGCGCTAATCCGCCGGCTGTTGGCAGCTGGGTCACCTATCGCTATAACGGACTTACGTCCAAAGGGCTGCCACGCTTTGCGCGTTTTTTGCGTGTGCGGGAAGAGTGATCGGGTGCGGCGGCTGATCGCTTCGGCTCTCATTGGGGTGGTTAACGTCTAACCGCTTGAGCCCTGAGTACGATGCTGTGCATGATTGGCAATCGATCCGATCTTCGTTGCCCTGTTTGGAGTTGTTCACGTTGCCAGAATTGAAAACCCTTGGTCTTTTCTTACTGACCGCTTTGGCGGAAATTATCGGCTGTTATTTGCCTTATCTCTGGCTGCGCGAAGGTAAAAGTATTTGGCTGTTGTTGCCGGCAGCGCTCAGCCTGGCAGTATTTGCCTGGCTACTGTCGTTGCATCCAGCGGCGGCGGGCAGGGTATATGCGGCTTATGGTGGTGTGTATATCTTTACTGCCATCCTGTGGCTTTGGGCGGTAGATGGCATTCGCCCAACCGGTTGGGATTTGCTGGGCTCGGCTGTGGCTTTGGTGGGGATGGCTATCATCATGTTTGCGCCGCGCACGGCTTAGTTAAAGCGCTCGCACCCGCCGAACGTTGACTATAGTGAGTTTTGGCAACCTGTCGCTGGTTGCCTGGCAGCGCGACGGCGCTGTTAAGACTTGGCACGGACGGCTATATGAATCTGCGTTTAACCTTGCTGATTGGAATGATCTGCTCTGCCGCCCAAGCGCACGCCGGATTTTATTCAACCTATATGCAGGACCCGGACGACGGCATGCTGGACGCCAGCCAATACCTTTCACAAGTGCCAATGGGGTTCTTGCCAGTGCCTACGATTATCACCGAGCCAGCGGTTGGCACGGGGCTGGCGGTGATGGGGGTCTTCTTCCATGAGTCTGATGAGCAGAAAGATCAGCGGATGTCGGCCGGCTCCGACAAACCGGTTCTACCTAAAAACATCACTATTGCGGGTCTGGGCGGCACCAGCAACGGCAGTAAAGGCGGCGGCATAGGGCATTTGGGCTTTTGGCATGATGACCGCATTCGCTACAAGGGTTTTTTGCTCTATTCGGACTTTAACCTTGATTTTTACTCCCTCGGGAATCTGGATCTCGATCGCCCCGTTGGGCTAAATATCACCGGACCCCTACTGTTGCAGCAGTTGAGTTGGCGTTATGCCGATACCAACTGGTTTGCCGGGGCGCGGCAGGTGTATCGGCATGTTGAGTCGTCGCTGGCGGTGGGTGAGCGTGAACCCATTTTGCCTGATAGCGAATTGAACGATCGGTTACAGGATTATATTGCCAGCCGATTTGATAAGAGCATCACCAGCTCGGGTTTGGGCCTGGTGATTGAATATGACTCAAGAAACAACCCTATGGGCCCGACGCTTGGTTACGACTACGTTTTTGAGTACACGCGCTTCGATTCCGCTATTGGCAGCGACGTGGAGTACGATCAGTATCATTTGACCGGCTTGAACTATTGGGGGCTGTCGAAGCAGTTTGATCTGGCGTTACGAGTGCAGTACGACGCCGTGGCACCTGATGGTGAGCAGAATTTGCCTCCCTACGCGATGCCCTCGGTCGATCTGCGCGGGGTGTCCGCCACGCGTTATCAGGGCGAGCAGGTGGCGACGGGAGAGGTAGAACTGACCTATAAGCTGAATAACCGCTGGAAGCTCAGCACCTTTACGGGTGTTGCGCGTGCGGCTGACAGCTTCAATGATCTGGGCGCCGCGGAATCGGTGTCTAATATAGGGGTTGGTTTTCGCTATCTGATTGCCAAGCGTTATGGCTTCTGGATGGGCAGCGACATAGCACGGGGTCCGGAGGAAACTGCGTTTTATATTCAGGCGGGTTCAACCTGGTGAGGTTGAACGCCTAAATGTTTGGTGCGGTAAAACGCCTCGCACGGGTGCTTAGTCCACTGATGGCCTGAAATTAATACCGATGCTGACGTAAGGGCTGCTGCTGACGGCAAAGTCGGGCTCTTCCCATTGGTCTCCGCGAATGCTCATGCCAGTCAAACCGGTGACGCCAACTTCACCTTGTAGCCAGAAATTGCCATGTACGCGGTGTTCTGCCGAGAAGCCGAAATCCCAAGTATCCAACTCATACTGGATATCGTCATTGCCTTGGTCCATTGACCAGCTGGCGCCTGAAGGAGAAACCCCCAGCCGATACAGGCTGCGATCGTTGGGTGCATACAAGACTGCTGGCCAGGGCATGACGGCGCTCAGGGTCCATTGGTCGGTCACGGCGTAAGAGGCGCCTACATAGGGCAGGTAAATGTCGTCGCCCGGATTGAAGTCTGCGTAGAGACCAAAGGCCCACCACAGGCGATCATTTTGTACATAGCGGGTGAAGCCGCCGGCCATGGTCTCCCAATTCCAGTCCTCCCCGGAAGCCTTGTGACCCAACGGCATGATGAAACCACCCGCTTGCCACTTGGGGTTCACCTGGCGGAACCAGCCGACCGGCAGACCGACAGAGAGCACGTTGAAGGAGTCCAGCTCGCTGGACGTTGAGTCGAAACGCGTCGAGCCGACCCAGTCGCCAATCAGTAATGCGTCCCTTGGGGTAACCAGAAAGGGCAGCACGGCACCCTGCGATAAAGTCGTCTGCCGGGCGGTCACCGAACTGCCATCGGCGCGCTCCAGTTCGCTCTCGCCGTAGTGTGTGGTCTCGACAAAGGCCAGCGGTTGGAAGGGGACGTTGGTGGTGCCGCGCTGCAGCACGATTTCGCTGTCCTCGAACTGCTGGACCCAGCGTTGCATGAAAGCAGGATCAGCCTGGGCGGTGGATACCACCGCAACTGCGAATGCAGCCAGTACTCCTTTACCCGCATGCGTACGACACTCGGTCAGTGCTGAGAGGTGAGGAGGCCTTTCTGTGGAGTTTAACCACCGCATGCTGCGTCTTCCTTGAATCGACTGATGACTTCAAAAATAGCAGAAGCTTCAAGAATAGACAGAGCGAGCCGCGTTTTAATTGGCTATTTTTCTGGTTCAGCTTGGGTACTGTTTTAGACGAGTCACAGCGCGCCCAATAGATGGCAAAAAGCCGCCATAACTGTATGGCGGCTCTGTTGTATTTGCGGCTGTTTTAGCTCAGCACGACCGCGTGACCTTCTTTGGGATCAATGCGCCCCGCGACCAAGTCTTCTACCAGCTGTTGGGCTTGCTCCAGACCGGCGTGTTCATTCACCAGCATCCAAGGCTGTTGCGGGTTCTTGGTGCGCTGAATAAACGCCAGTTGCGCTTCGTTGAACTTGCGGGTGACTTCAGCGGCGCCCCAATCGGCGTTGCGCTTCTTGATCTGGTAGGGCGCGAAGTAAGGCTGCGGGGCAGGGCCGTGCGTTGGCGTGTCGGCAGCACTTATGTGTTCGTGGTTCTGCGATGAGCCGGCAAAGCAGCTGTGGGTGAGGGTGTCCTTGAAGTGGCTATGAACGCGGTTGCGCAACTCGTTATTGCCGGAAAAATCGACATACAACGTGGGTATGCTGGCATCCAGCTGCTCTACATCGGCGTAGGCCATTGAGCGCTTATAGCAGCCAAGATTGTCCACAAACTTGGTGTTACTAGCGGAGGTTAGGCCAATCAGTTCAACGCTCGGATTGTTTTCCAGGCAGAAGGCGGTGCCGTAAGCGGTTTTGCTGGAGGCGCTGGAAATGATGACCCGCTTTGCGCCGAAGAAATTATTGTCTTCCAAAAAGTCGGCCAGCATAAAGGAAGTGATGAATAGCGGGCGCAGCAGCATTTGATAGTTTTCATCTTCTGCGCGGTAAGCTGCATCGGTGCTGATGCGTTGATACTGGTTGTAAGCCGAAGTCAGCTCCAGACGATGTTCGATTCCGTCGTAAAACCCGCGCTCGCCGACCCGTACTGGCTTCATTATTACGTGGCTGGCTATGGGCCAAAAACCATAAAAGCGTTCGCCCTTGGCGAGGCCTTCAACATTGGTTTCGACAATCTCGGCAAAGCCCCAGGCTGGCATGTGGAACCAGGCTGCGTCTTTGGTTGGATAGAAATTCCAGTAACGCAGGTGCGGTGTTTCGCCGAAGGCCGCGTAGGTAATGTTGTTGGTGGTCAGTGCCAGGCTGCAGATGCGCAGTAAAGCTTCACCTTCCTGTAACTCCGGCATGGGCTCGCTGTGGATGCGGGTTTGCTGCAGATCGGATTTGTTGTTCTGTAACTGACTGAGAGTGCTCATGGGGTGGCTCCTTGGTAAGGTGAAACGCAGTGCGAATGACTGTAGCCTGTATGCCTGCCTTACGGGTTCGGATATCCATGAGCAACAAACGAGACGCCCCACCATCACGCCCCAAGCCGCTTAAGCGGCCTACCCAGTCGCGCGCCAAAGCCACTGTGCAGGCGATTTTTGATACCTATGTTCGGATTTGGCAGCGTGATGGCTGGGAGCGTGTTACCACCCGTGCTATTGCTCTTGAGGCGGGCGTGGCGGTCGGCACGCTGTACGACTACTTCCCCAGTAAACAGGCTCTGCATTCAGGCTACGTGCGCCATTGCATTGAGGTGTTGCTGCAAGCGGTGGACGAGCAAGCGGTGCAGCCGAAAGACCTGAGCTGGCAGCAGCGCTTGTCGCGTCTGGTGCGGCTGCTGTGTGGCGCGGAAGGTGCTATCTCGTGGTTTCACCCGGAGATGCTGGAGCTGGAGCCCATGGTGGCGGACCAGAAGCATCAGCGCCGCGCCTATGATGAGCTGCTGGGCGCTTGGCGATGCGTTTTTGCGGTAGCGACGGACTTGCCCAGCCAGCCGTCGGACGCCACGCTGGAGGCGTTGCACTTGGCTGTTTGGGGCGGGCGCCGTTATGCCATGCTGGTGCAGCTGGATGCTACAGCCATGACTACCTGGGCAGAACAAATGCAGTGCTTCTGTCAGTTGGCCATCCGTACTGCCGTGCTAGATGACGACACCTGAGATTGTTAATCCTTTCGGCTGGTGCGCACTTTCAAATAATCGCGTTGAATCGCGGTTTCCAGGGCGCTCGCGGCGCTGACCAACTCGTCGAAGGTTTCCCGTTTGGCCTTGAGCTGGCTTATCTGCTCTGTCGCGGGTGAAGAGCTCTTGTTTTGATTCGCGAGCTCTACTAAACACTGCAAATAGTCGCGGCGCGCCTCGGCAACCAGCGTGATAATAGGTTGCAGAGTGGTGAGGGTTAGCTCCGGCAACGCTGGGTTGATCACGCTGAAGTTGATTTCGCGGCGCAGTTTTTCAAATTCCAGCAATAGACGGTTACTGTCGATGGTCATGTTTGACTCCTTGCTGGCGGCTGGCGGCTGGCGGCTGGCGTGCATGGCTCAGCTTACTCTAGTTTAAGCTTAGCGACGTCAGCAGCAGGCAGCTGAGGTAACTGCAGAGGGTTTTGGAGGCGCAATGTACAAGTTATGTTTTTTTGTCCCTGCTGCGAATGTCGAGCAGGTCAAGCAAGCGGTGTTTGCAGCGGGCGCTGGTCGCATTGGCGATTACGACTCTTGCAGTTGGCAGGCGCTGGGACTGGGCCAGTTCCGCCCTTTAGCGGGTAGCAATCCGCATATTGGCAAGCGGGGCAGCCTGGAGCAAGTTGAAGAGTTTCGGGTCGAAATGGTGTGCGCGGATGAATGCATTCGCGCTGCCATTGCCGCCCTGCGTTTGGCTCATCCCTATGAAGAGCCGGCCTTTGACGTTTGGCGGCTGGATACGGATTTGATGAGTTGACGTGCAGCGGCTTGGGATCGGGTGTGAGCTTCAGGGCAGAATTTCAACCAGGGTACCGTCGGGCACCAGTTCCCAGACTTCGCGCATTTCTCTATTGCCTAAGGCGATGCAGCCGTTAGTCCAGTCGAGCCCCTTGAAGTACCACTCGGGATAGTCTTCGTCGATGGGCGTGCCGTGAATCATGATCATGCCGCCGGGATCGACGTCATTTTTGTAAGCGGCCATCTTGTCTTTCAGGTTGGGGTAATCTAGGTGCATGCTTAGGTTATAAGCCGGGCTTTCGTGCCGCCAGTCGATAGTGTAGATGCCTTCGGGGGTGCGCTGGTCGCCTTGCTGCACCTTGTGGCCAACCGGTTGACGGCCCAGAGATATTTGATACTCGTGTACTACGTTGCCGTCACTCAGCAACTGTAACTGGCGTTCAGCCTTATGGATCATTACTTTGTCGATAGTCTGCGTCGCGGCTGTGGCGGTAAGGCTGCACAGGCACAGTAATAGGGCGGTCAATAATCGGTTCATTAGCGAGCAGGCTCCGGACGGTAAACGATGTCGCGGATGCGTACTGGGAAATGATTACTCTGCCGATCAATAAAGTACTGCTTAAGCGTTTTGCCAACCGTGGGGAAAGCCAGCTCGGTCCAGGGTATTTCTTCCTCGCTGAACAGCTTTACCTCCAGGCTTTCTTCACCCGCGGAAAAGTCCAGATCGGCTAACTCGCCGCGAAAAAACATGTATACCTGATTGATATGCGGCAGGTTGAATAGCATATACAGCTCCTGCCCCTGCATGCTGGCGCGAGCTTCTTCCCAGGTTTCACGCAGCGCGGCCTCTTCGGTCGTTTCACCGTTTTCCATATAGCCGGCGGGCAGCGTCCAGTAACCTATGCGCGGCTCAATGGCCCGGCGGCACAACAGTACGTGGCGCTTATGCGTAGCCAGAACCCCAGCGACAATGCGTGGATTCTGGTAGTGGATAGTCTCGCAGTGGTCACAGATGAACCGCGAGCGGGTGTCGCCCGAGGGGATGCGTGCGGTAACGGTTTGGCCGCACTCACTACAGAACTTCATGTTGTTCTTCCGGCTAGGTCTAGTGTCGAATGGGTTCTATCTTGCGGCGCAATCCACGCTCGGGCAAGAGACAGATCACACAAATATGCTCAGTGGTTGGGGCTGAACAATATCGCTGACGATACTCTAGGCGGTTGTCTATCAGGCGGTATTCACGCGGGTGTGCGTCTGGTCCTGGTCTGGTGATCATGCCATCATTAAGAAAAGAACAGAGGACCTATGCATGCTGGATAAAATGCGCATGCGGGTACAGGAACACTCCCCCCGAATGGTTGAGGCCGCAGGCCTCCCGGAGGCGGGTGTGTTGATCCCGATTACCTGTGTGCATGATCGCCCCGAAATCATTCTGACGGTGCGCTCGCAGCGCCTGTCTACCCATTCCGGCGAAGTCGCCTTCCCCGGCGGCAGGCGTGATCCGGGTGACGTAGATTTATGCTTTACCGCCCTGCGTGAAGCGCACGAAGAAATTGGTCTGCTGCCTGAGCTGGTTGATGTAGTTGGCCCTATGGGGTCGCTGGTATCGCGGTATGGCATCAAAGTGACGCCCTATGTGGGCATCGTCCCCGATGTGTTTGACTTGGTGCCTAATAGTGGTGAGATCGAAGAAGTTTTCCGGGTGCCTGTGGAGTTCTTCCTTGATGACCCTCGTGAAATGACCCATCGGATCGATTACGAAGGGCGCAGCTGGTATGTACCTAGCTACCGTTACGAAGGTTTCAAAATATGGGGATTGACCGCTTTGATGCTCGCTGAGCTGATGAATACGGCTTTCGATGCAAATATTTCGCTGCATACCCCATACGACAAACATAAATAAGAGGAATTCGCATGAAGTACAGCTTGGGAAATGACCGCGTTGAGATGGCAGATGATGCCTGGATTGCGGACTCTGCTGCGGTAATCGGCAAGGTCAAGCTGGAGGCGGGTGCCAATGTGTGGTTCAGCGCGGTGATTCGCGGTGACGTTGAGCAGATCACCATAGGTGAACACAGCAATGTGCAAGACGGTGCAGTCTTGCACGCCGACCATGGTGTGCCGCTGGTCTTGGGTAAGGGAATTACCGTGGGTCATAATGCGATGCTGCACGGCTGCAACGTCGGTGATTACAGCTTGATCGGGATTAATGCCGTGATTCTGAATGGCGCCAAGATCGGCAAGCATTGCATCATTGGCGCTAATTCGCTGATTGCCGAAGGTAAAGAAATTCCTGATGGATCGCTGGTGATGGGTTCGCCCGGCAAGGTGGTGAAAACTCTCAGTGATCAACAGAAAAAAATGCTTGAACTCAGTGCAGCGCATTACGTGCAGAACGCCAAACGTTTCCGTGAGCAGCTCAAGGTGCAGGACGACTGATGAGCGAGCAGGCCCCGGTACGCTCGCCCTGCGTTAGTATTTGCGCCCTCGATGACCATGATATGTGTATCGGCTGCCAGCGCAGCGGCATGGAAATTGCGACTTGGGGGCGTATGAGTAATGCTCAGCGTTATGCGGTACTGCAGCGCTGTGAATCGCGTGCGCGTATGCAGGGCCTTTGGGTAGGCGCCGCCAACGAAAAAGGACAACAGGCATGAACGTCGTAATAGGTACTCCGTATTCTGAAGACGCAACCCGCGTGTTGTTGCTGGGCTCTGGCGAGCTAGGTAAAGAGCTGGCGATCGAATTGCAGCGTCTTGGTTGTGAAGTGATTGCGGTGGACCGTTACGCCAACGCGCCAGCCATGCAGGTAGCGCATCGCAGCCATGTTATTAGCATGCTGGATGGTCAGGCACTGCGTGAGGTAGTAGAAGCGGAGCAGCCAGATTACATAGTGCCGGAAATTGAGGCCATCGCTACAGCCACGCTGGTGGAGCTGGAGACCGAGGGTTACCGAGTGGTACCTACCGCCGAGGCGGCTCGACTGACCATGGATCGCGAAGGTATTCGCCGATTAGCTTCAGAGACGCTTGGACTGCCAACCTCCGCTTACCAATTTGCTGACACGCTGCAGGAATATCGCACTGCAGTTGAGGCGGTGGGGATGCCCTGTGTGATCAAGCCGGTAATGAGTTCCTCCGGTAAGGGGCAAAGCCTGGTACTCAAGGCCGAGGATATTGATACTGCTTGGGAGTACGCTCAGGCAGGCGGCCGCGCTGGCAAGGGGCGGGTGATTGTTGAAGGCTTTGTTGATTTTGATTACGAAATAACCCTGCTGACCGTGCGGCATATCGACGGTACCAGCTTCTGCGCGCCTATTGGTCACCGCCAGGAGGCTGGTGATTATCGTGAGTCATGGCAGCCACAGGCGATGTCGGAGACGGCTCTGGAAGAAGCGCAGCGGGTAGCCTTGCAGGTGACTGAAGCGCTTGGCGGTCGCGGGTTGTTTGGTGTGGAGCTGTTTGTCAAAGGTGACCAAGTATGGTTCAGCGAAGTTTCGCCACGGCCGCACGATACCGGCATGGTGACGCTTATCTCGCAGGATCTATCTGAGTTTGCACTGCACGCACGGGCCATTCTCGGCTTGCCGATTCCGGCGATTCGACAGCAGGGGCCAGCGGCTTCAGCGGTTATTATGGTGGAAGGCCAGTCGGCGAATGTCAGTTTTGGGAATGTGGGCGAGGCGCTCGCCGAAGCGGATACTCAGCTGCGCTTGTTTGGTAAGCCAGAAGTGGATGGCCAGCGCCGCATGGGTGTCGCCTTGGCGCTAGACGAGAGCGTTGCGCTGGCGGTTGAAAAAGCCGTACGCGCCGCAGCAGCGGTACAGGTCAAGCTCTGAGCCGCTGGTGGTATTGGCTAGCGCCGGCATTGCCGTTGCTACTGCCTCAGGCGCTTTGGGTGAAACGCACGGCCTTGCGCCTGCCCGATGCTGCGCAGCCTTGGCACGGATTGATGGCAGGAAGTAACGCAACGTCTCGGCCGTTACGGCTGCTGTTGTTGGGCGAGTCCACTGTCAGTGGCGTCGGCGTAGCACGGCAAGCCGACGCTTTGGCTGGGCAGTTAGCCGAGCAACTGGCAGCTGCTACTGGCCGCTCGGTGCAATGGCAAGCCCTGGGTCGCAACGGCGCGGACGCGAAAGTTTGTTTACAGAACTTGCTGCCGCAGATAATGGACCAGCGCTGGGATCTGGCTTTGCTTGTGCTCGGCGTGAATGACACCACTCATCTGACTTCACGGCGCCAATGGCGCTCCCGGCTGCAGCAACTGTTTATTGGGTTGGGTGCCTGTTCTGCGCGAGTGTTGGTGACGGGCGTGCCGCCGCTGGGGCAGTTCACCGCGTTGCCACGCCCTTTGCGAGGCTGGTTAGGCTTGCGTTCGCGTTTGCTGGATAGTGATCTGCAGAAGGTCGCAGCGCTGCAGCGGGTGAGCTATCTCCCGCTGGATTTTCCTTTCGAGCAGGCTTGCCTGGCGCGTGACGGCTTTCACCCTAGTGCAGCCGGTTACCGCAAGTGGGCCGCCGGCATTGTGTGTCAGCTTGCGTTAGAGCCGTCTTTCGCGCCGTCGGCAGTTGCTTCAGCCAGCACTGGGATTTGATCACGGCTCCGCTCCCAGATTCGCACGCTCTTCACCATGTTGTCTTTGGTTTGCAGGATTTCCATGCGGTAGGCGCCGGTGGCCAGGCAAACGCTGGTTTCCGGAATGCTTTCCAGTTGCTCGGTGATCAAACCGTTCAAGGTTTTCGGGCCATCCGCCGGTAGCTTCCAGTGCAGGTGACGGTTGATGTCGCGAATGGCTGCGCTACCGTCAATTACATAGGTGCCATCTTCCTGCGGGTGAATATCCTGACTGGGGATAAGCATGTCGGTAGTGAACTCCCCGACGATTTCTTCCAGGATATCTTCCAGCGTCACCAAGCCAATCACATCACCGTATTCATCGACCACAATGGCGATGCGGCGCTTCTGCTTCTGGAAGTTGAATAGCTGAGTGTGTAGCGGTGTGCTCTCGGGGATGAAGTAGGGCTCCTTGCAGGCGCCGATCAAGCTTTCTTTAGTCAATTCTCCGCGGCTCAGCAGGCGCGCGATGGAGCGCATGTGCACCAGGCCAGTGACGTTGTTGATGTCACCTTGAAACACCGGTAGGCGAGTGTAATGGCAGCTGCGCAGTTGCTGATTGATGGTCGTCATGCTGTCTTCAAGATCAATGCCCACGGCTTCGTTGCGCGGAATCATGATGTCGTTGACCGTCATCTTCTCGAGATCAAGGATGCCCAGCAGCATATTTTGACGGCTGCGGGTGATGCCCAGCCCGGCCTCACGCACGACGGTACGCAGCTCCTCGGTGGTCAACTGGTCGCCATCGGTGTCGTTGGGGTTCACGCCGATCATACGCAGCAACAGGTTGCTGAAGGTGCTGGACACCCAAACTACTGGGTAGAGCAAGCGTTGCAGTACCGCAAGTACTGCGCTGGCCGGGAAGGCGATCATCTCTGGACGCAAGGCGGCCAGCGTCTTGGGGGTTATTTCACCAAAAATTAGAATGACCACCGTCAGCAGCACGGTAGCGATGGCAATACCGGCTTCACCCCACAGATCTACCGCTACCACGGTAGCGATGGAGGCGGCGAGAATGTTGACGATGTTGTTGCCGACCAGAATAGTGCCGAGCAGGCGATCTGGGCGCTCAAGTAACCGTGAGGCGCGCTTAGCGGCGCGGTTGCCTTCCTTGCTAAGGTGCTTAAGGCGGTAACGGTTCAGGCTCATCATGCTGGTCTCCGAGCTGGAGAAAAACGCAGACAAGATGATCAGCAGCGCCAATAACATCAGCAGCAAGCCAGTATGGGATTCGTTCAAGATCGTGCCTCAAACAGGTTGGAATAGGGGGGCATCAAGCGCCGATTAGCACTTCGCGTACTAGCTTGCTGCCAAAGTAGGCGAGCATCAGCAGCAAGAAGCCCGACAAGGTCCAGCGAATGGCGTGGCTGCCGCGCCAGCCACGGAAGTGGCGGCCCCAGAGCAGGATGCCAAAGACCACCCATGCCAGGCAGGACAGCAAGGTTTTGTGCACCAGGTGTTGGGCAAACATGTTCTCAAGGAAAACAAAGCCGGAGATCAGTGCTAGCGTCAGCAGCAGCTCGCCGCAGAGCAGAAACTGAAACAGCAACCGCTCCATGGTTTGTAGCGGCGGAAAGGTACGAATAAAGCGGGTCGGGTGTTTATGTTTGAGCTGATAGTCCTGGATCGCCAACAAGGTTGCCTGAAAGGCGGCAATCGTCAAAATGCCGTAGGCCAATACCGACAATAGAATGTGCACCAGCAGGCCTTTCTCTCCGGACGGCAACGTAGTTGCTTCGTGTGGGAAAATACCGGCTAGCAGGGCGGTAATTAACGCCAGCGGATAGAGCCCTAGCAACAGGCTGGTGACTGGCGCGCGGAAGCTCGACAGCAAGGTCAGAGCGACTATCAGCCAAGCGATCAAGGAAGCAATATTGAACAGGCCAAGTGCGAAGCCATGATCGGTCATCAGCTGTAAATAAAGGCTAGCGGCGTGTGCCACCAACGCAATCAAGCCGATGCCTCGCAGCAGCCTGGGATTGACAGTCAGGCGCTTGCCGAGACAAAACAGCTGGTACAGCATCCCACCAAAGTAAAAAAAGGCGGCTAGCAGGCTAGGAGTGAGGGCTGTCATACGTCCTTGAGAGTGGTTATCAACAAACCCGCAGTGTGGCACAAGCCGCGCTGCGGTTAAAGCGCTTCCCTATCATCACCTAAGGCGCGCGGGTATACTGCGCAGCTTAACTGCTTCGCCCCTGCGGCGGGGGTAGAGAAGTTCAGGAGAGTTAGTGATGTTCGAGAATCTTACCGAGCGCCTGTCACATAGCCTGCGTGGCGTGACCGGTCAGGCCAAACTCACAGAAGACAATATCAAGGACACCTTGCGTGAAGTGCGCATGGCGTTGCTTGAGGCCGACGTGGCATTGCCCGTGGTCAAAACATTTGTTGATCAGGTGCGCGAGCGCGCAGTGGGTCAAGAAGTGTCGCGCAGCCTCTCGCCAGGGCAAGTGTTCGTCAAGATCGTCAAGTCCGAGCTGGAAGCGGTCATGGGTCAGAGCGAAGGCCTGAACCTGGCAGTTACGCCACCGGCCGTGATTCTGATGGCTGGCCTACAGGGCGCGGGTAAGACCACCAGCGTCGCCAAGCTGGCCAAGACCCTGCGTGAGCGTGAAAAGAAGAAAGTCATGGTGGTCAGCGTCGACGTTTATCGTCCGGCGGCGATCAAGCAGTTGGAGACTCTGGCGGCTGAGGTAGATGTTGCTTTCTTTGCCTCCAGTATTGAACAGAAGCCAGTAGCCATTGTTGAAGCAGCGTTGCGCGAAGCGCGTAACCGCTTTATGGATGTGCTGATCATCGATACGGCGGGCCGTCTGCATATTGATGCCGACATGATGGCCGAGATCAAGCAGGTGCACGCTGCGGCTAAACCGGCGGAAACGCTGTTTGTGGTCGATGCGATGACCGGTCAGGACGCCGCCAATACGGCGCAGGCCTTCAACGAAGCACTGCCGCTGACAGGTGTGATTCTCACCAAGGTTGACGGTGATGCGCGTGGCGGTGCGGCGTTGTCGGTTCGCCATATTACTGGCAAGCCGATTAAGTTCCTCGGTATGGGTGAGAAGGTTGATGCCCTTGAGGTATTCCACCCTGATCGTGTGGCTTCGCGCATTCTCGGCATGGGTGACGTACTTACCCTGATCGAACAAGCCGAGCAGAAGCTAGACAAGGACAAGGCCGAAAAACTGGCCAAGAAGCTGAAGAAGGGTAAGGGCTTCGATCTTGAAGACTTCCGTGATCAGCTGCAGCAGATGAACAGCATGGGCGGCCTTGGCTCAATGATGGAGAAGCTGCCAATGATGGGCGGCAAGATGAATGCCGCGCAAATGGAAACCGCCCAGACTGAGGCGACCAAACAGTTCAAGCGCATGGAAGCGATCATTAATTCGATGACGCCGGGCGAGCGCCGCAATCCCGATATCATCAGCGGCTCGCGTAAGCGGCGTATCGCTGCCGGCTCAGGTTCGCAAATTCAGGACATCGGTCGGGTGCTTAAGCAGCACAAGCAGATGCAGAAGATGATGAAGAAAGTCACCGGCAAAGGTGGCATGGCTAAGCTGATGCGCGGCATGGGTGGTATGGGCGGCGGTGGCGGTGGTGGCATGATGCCCCCTGGCGGCGGTATGCCCCGATTCTGAGCTGTTTAAAGCTTAATCAAAAAAGAGTTTTCATCGGGCGCGATATTCCGTAGAATACGCGACCTTTCGGGCCATAGGTGTATGCGTTATTGCAGCACAGCCCGC
>TARA_R110000764_G_C11029370_1_pt1 | contig 46527 bp, 53 predicted proteins | sample TARA_R110000764 | Tara Oceans TARA_R110000764 (sample SAMEA4398111) | marine metagenome | biome: Polar Biome; feature: [SRF] surface water layer (ENVO:00010504); material: water (ENVO:00002006), including particulate matter (ENVO:01000060) such as... | depth 5 m | reverse complement strand
GAGGGCCAAGACGGTCTTGGGATCAGAGGCGACGCAGACTTTGACCAGTTCGACGCCGAGGCGCAAAGCGTTCTCGAAGGCGATGCAGCTGGCAACGAAGGAGATGGGGTCACCGGACAAGGTGACGGACGAGCAAATCCTCGGAGCTTTGCAGACCGCGCACGAAGTGTTTCCGGTCGAGCTAGGGTCTTTGCCGACAACGTAATGGCTGCAGACGAGGCGGCCACTAAGGCGCTGAAGCTGCCCAAAAGCATGATCGACGCGATACGGGCGCAGTACGGGGAACCGGCTGCGCCCCAAGGGCAAGTCCTGAACCAAGACAAGCGTGGCCAGATCGCGCTGCCGTCCAACCTGATGGACGCGCGGTCGGTCATCACCCTGTTCCAGAAGTCTGACAAGTCCACGTTCGTCCACGAGGCTGGGCACTTCTTCCTGCAGGCGTTCAAGGAGCTGGCAGCGACCACCAATGCACCGGCTGACATGATTGCCGACATGGACACCATCAACGACTTCCTCGGTCGCGGGGCAGGCGACCAGTCGCCGTTCACCGTGGATCAGCAGGAGCAGTGGGCGCAGTCCTTCGAGAAGTACATGGAGACCGGCAACGCGCCGAGCGTCGAGCTGCGCACGTCCTTCGAGCGCCTGCGCAAGTGGATCGTCAACGTCTACCGCCAGTTTGGCAGCCTGAACGTGGAGCTGCCACCGGAGGTCACTGAGGTGATGGACCGGATGCTCGCCACTGACGACGCCATCGCGATCGCGAAGGCAGAGCAGGGCATGGGCCAGATGCTCACCGCCAAGCCAGCGAACATGACAGAGGAGGTCTGGGCCGCCTATCGCCGCGGTGCCGTACAGCACGACGACGAGGCAGCAGCGACGCTGTTGGCCAAGACGATGGAACCGATCCGCAGGGCGCGCTCCAAGGGCTACCGCGAGCGCAAGGCCGCGCTGCGCACCGAGATCGAGGCAGCGATCGACAAAAGCCCAGAGCAGCGCACCGTGCGCCGCCTCACCACCAAGGATCAGGCACGGCTCGACCGCAAGCAGCTCCTCGACACCTACGGGCAAGAGGCGCTGGACGATCTGGACAAGCACACGTTCAAGGGCCGCAAGGTCTATGGCACCAGCGAAGCATCGATCGAGGCCACCGCCCACCAGTATGGCTACAAGAACGCGGCAACTATGGTCGCCGAGCTGCGCGAGCTGCCATCGCGTGAGAGCCGCATCGAGAACGAGCTGCGCATGCGCCTGCGCGAAGATTTCGCCGACGCCCTCGACGATGGCTCGATCAAGCGCGAGGCAATGGCTGCCCTGCACAAGGACAAGAACCGCCAGCTGATGATGATGGACCTCCGGTTCACCGTGGACATGATCGCGGCAGAGGGCGGCGAAGTCCCCACCATGATGACCAAGGCAGAGCTGGAGCTGCGCGTCGAGGAGGAGGTCAGCAGGACCACCGTCAGAACAGCGACGCAGGACGCAGTCTACCTGCACGCCGAGCGCACTGCAGGCCGCAAGGCACAGACCATCATGGCGCGCATCATGAAGCGCATGACGTCGAAGGGGACACCGAAGACAACAGCGAGCGAGGATCTGGTCGCGGCGTTCACCGCCAAAGAGAACCAGATCATCGCTCACATGAAGTATAACCACGCGCGCGAGGCGCAGAAGGTCGTCGACCGTCTGGTCAAGGCTAACACCAGCATCCGCAACAAGGATGTGGGCAAGCGCTTGGCCGAGCCACAGATCGGCACCCTGCGCCAGCTGATGGAGAAGTACAGCTTCCGCGCACGGTCGCCCAAGCAGCTGCAGCAGCAGCGGGATCTGGCGTCCTACGTCAAGGCGATGGTCGAGGCAGGCAACGAGGACCAGCTGTCGTTCGATGCTGAGAGCGTAATTGCGACCGGCAGCGTCAAGCACTTCAGTGAGCTGACGGTCGAGGAGCTGCAGGAGCTGGACGCCATCGTCAAGAACCTGATCCACGTTGGCCGCGCCACCCGCAAGGTGCTGGATGGTATCACCAAGCGCGCCTACCAAGAGGTCAAGACGGACATCATCACCGAGCTGGAGGCAAAGCACGAGGATGACGGGCCGTCCAAGACCGGCAAGCGAGACGAGCGTCTGCTGCCCAAAGGGGCCAGAGCGGTGCGCGGTTTCTTCCTGTCGATGTCGAACGCGGACAACATCCTGCGCGTGCTCGATCAGGCCAAGCGAGACACGGTCGGCCTGATGGGCCGCGTCATCGCTCTGCCGGTGCAGGATGCCATGAGCCGTGCCGGCCTGCGTCGCCGTAAGAATGCCGAGTGGTTCGAGCGCGACCTGTGGAAGGGCATCTACGGCAAGGACTACGTCAAGCAGCTGCGCGCCTTCACAGCGATGAAGATCGAGGCGACGGTCGGCGACACCCGCGAAGTCCTCGACGGCTACAACCTGCTGACCATCGCCTTGAACACCGGGGCAGATGGCAACATGGAGCGCCTGACGAACCCGAGCAGCCGTAACTTTATGACCAAGCGCGAGATCGAGCGCGTCCTGAAAGAGAACATGACCGCCGACATGTGGCGGGTGGTCGATCAGGTCTGGGGCAAGATCAACGAGCTGTGGCCAGACATCTCTGACCTCGAGGTGCAGGCCACCGGCGTGCGCCCTCAGCAGATCAAGACCAAGATCCAAGTCGGCGTCGCCCCGGCGTTCGTCAAGAACGGCGGATACTACCCGATCCGGTACGACCGCGAGCAGGCGATCGGCACAGTCCGCGACAGCGAAGCCGACACGCAGGTCAAGAACATGGCCAGCGGTCGGGCGTCTCGAGCCCAGACCAAGAGCGGCTGGCAGAAAGAGCGGACGGCGGTCACCGGCGATCCTCTCAGCCTGCAGTTCCACGGTGCCCTGTCCCACATCAACGACGTGGTCTACGACCTCGAGCTGCGCCTGCCACTGTCTGGCGCGATGAAGGTGCTCAAGGACAAAGAGATCAGCGGCGTGCTGACAGAGAAGGGCTTCAACCAAGAGCTGGAGCACCTGAAGCTGTGGGCAGAGGATGTGGCCAACGGCGACCGCCAAGCATCCGACACCGTGTCGCGCCTCGTCAAGCAGCTGCGCGAGGGCACCTCTGTCGCGGCGATGGCGTACAGCTGGACGACGCTGGTGCAGCAGCCGCTGGGCCTGTTCAACGCTGTCAACGTCATCGGCGCTGGCAACCTGATCAAGGGCTTCTCGGCTTACATGGGCAACGTCCGTCAGGCATCCGACATCGTGATGAGCAAGTCGCCCTTCATGCAGGAGCGTCAGCAGACCATGCAGCGTGACATGGCGCTGGCGTCCGGTGCCATGCGCGAGGACACCCTGAGCGGTGGCCGGGTCGGTGCCTTCAAGCAGGGGCTGCAATCCTACGGGTTCGTGGGCATGCAGAAGCTGCAGTTCTACACGGTGGACATGCCGACATGGTACGGTGCCTATGGGTCCGCGGTCGAGCGTGGGCAGAGCGATGCCGAGGCCGTCAGCTACGCCGACCGCATGGTCGCGCGCGCGCACGGATCCGGTGTGATGAGCGACCGGTCTGCCTTCGAGCGCGGGACGGTCGGCGCGAACACGCGGAACTCCGAGCTGGTCCGCGCGTTCACCACCTTCCAGACCTTTATCATCGCGCGTCTGTCGGTGACCTCGGTGGAGTTCAGAAACCTGCGGATGAGTGACCCGTCGACGTTCATGGACCTCGTCTCCGATCTGACCATCGCCTACATCATGCCGTCGATCTTCGCATCCTTGCTGCTGCTGCGTCCTTGGGACGAGCGCGAGAAGGACGACATCGAGGAACGTGGGCTGCCGCTGTGGTGGCTCACGACGCAGCTGCCATCGGAGTTCATCGGCGGCCCGATCATCAGCCAAGCCCTGTCATCTTGGGAAGGCTACGGCGCAGAGACATCCTTCGAGAGCGGGATCGGCGCTGTGGTCGGAGCAGCCAAGGCTGTGACACAGCTGGCCCAAGGCGAGGGCAGCTTCGACAGCTCGATCACATCGCTGATCTCAGGCGCTGGCATCATCTTCAAGCTGCCATCTGTGGTCATCAACAGAGCGATCAAGCGTGTCCTCGACGAGGACGGACTGACCGGTGAGGAGCTAAACCTCCTTGAAGTGCTCTACGGCAAGGAGCTTACTTTTGCGGATTAATATGGTACAACGCCACAAACAGGAGACGGCACCATGACAATAACAGCACAGGTTCCGCGCTCGGGGCCGTTCACAGGAAACGGATCCACGGTCGCGTTCACCTACGGGTTCCTGCTAGACGCGGACACCGAGCTTGTTGTCGTGGTGCGCGACACCACCACCGACGTCATCACTACCAAAGTGCTGACGACGGACTACTCTGTGGCCGGGGTCGGCACAGTGGGTGGCGGCACAGTAACATTCGTGACTGCGCCCACCGCCACTGAGGAGATCGCGTTCCTGCGCGCAGTCCCTCTGGTACAGGATCTCGATCTGCAGAACAGGGGCGTCGTCTCTCCTGAGTTGCTAGAGAACCAGCTCGATGATCTGACACGGATCTCACAGGACCACGCCGAGCAGCTGGCGCGCGCGGTGCTGGCTGACGCATTCAATGTCATCGACCAAGCCCAGCTCGTGCTGTACATCGCTGACCTAGTGCCCATCATCGGGGACATCTCCACGGTGGCCGCTATCTCCACCGACGTCACAACGGTCTCTGCCAACATCGCCTCCGTGATCGCTGCCACGCCTGCCGCTGTAGCCGCAGCTGCGTCTGAGGCAGCTGCTGCGCTATCTGAGACAGCTGCGGCTGTGTCTGCTGCACAGGCGGCTGAGTACGATGGCCCGTGGCTTGACGACACCACCTTACTCATAGCCGATACAGTGCTCACCTACACAGCTGCGCAGCCGAGCACGGTCGCAGCTGGAGACTACGTCCGCACCCGCAAGGAGGGCTTCTCCTACGAAGTCGCTGCCTCTGCTGCAGTAGACCATGATCTGGCGACGGCCGGCGGCGTTAAGCTGTATGTGCTTCAGGGCGAGGCAGGCTTTAACGTCAAGGCGTTTGGTGCAGCTGGCGTCGACACTGATGACACCGCCGCATTCGATGCGTGGATCACTGCACTAGGGGCAGACGGTCGCGGGTGTATCCCTGCCGGGACATACCGCGTGAACCTCGGCAGAGCGGCGTTCGGAGCTGGCGTCCAAGTGACCTGCCACCCAGCCGTAGAGATTGCCGCTGTGGGGAGCGGGGCAACGCTGTTCAGCTGGGAGGCCACCTATGGCGCGACCGTATCACTGACCTCCAATGCCGCGACAGGGGCCGCGTCTATTGCCGTCGCCCCCGGTGACACTTCAGGTTTCAGCAATGGCGACATGGTAAAGCTGAAGTCCACATATCAGCCTGCACCAGTTCGCACCCCCGGCGTCACTGACGGCGAATTGAATTTTATCAGGGGCACTGGTGTAGGCGTTATCAGCTTTACAACGCACGTCCGCTCAAAAAACGGTTATCTAACCGCTCAAGGCGCGACAATTCAGAAGATCACGACTGCCAGCCACGGCGGATGGACGGGCGGCACGCTCTCTGCCCCGGTCAGCCTTTCTAGCTCTAATGAGGTGACATTCCTCCAGTTTGAAGGGTGCCGCCAGCCGCGCGTTCGTGACGTTGTTTTTGTCGGTGGGGATCGTATGGCGGTCGGATTTTCTGACTGCGCCGCACCACAGGCAACAGGCAACACGATCCGCGATGCTGTCGGGAACGTGACAGCCTACGGCGTCAACCTAATGGACGCCACGCAGGACGCATGGGTCGCGCATAACCACATGATCAATACGCGCCACGCCGTGACGACGACGAACCAGACAAGCATTGGCGGCGTTCCGCGCGGCAATAAGGCTTGGCACAACACAATCGAGTATTCCAGCGAGGCGCTTTCCAGCCCCGGCGTTGGCGGCGATGCGATGGACTGCCACGCGGCAAGCGACGGCCACGACTACAGCTACAACACGATCCGCAACGGTCGTGGGATTGGCATCATCTGCGAAGGCGCAGACTTCACGGCTGTGGGGAACGTGATTACAAACCCGTTCAGCAGCGGTATTCTGCACATGAATTATTCGCTTTGGACCGCACGGTCTAAGCTGATTGACAACGATGTGTCTAACCCCGGCAATGACGGTATCGAAGTCCGCAACGGCAATGCCTCGGCATCTTTGTCCCTAGTCATTCTGCGCGGAAATCGTATCTCTGCAAACGTGTCTGGGTTTGACGACTTCAAGGTTGACCCGAACGGCAGCACAGTCTCTACCGCTTTTGTTCAAAACAACATTGGGTCTATCGACAAGTTTAACGTTAGTGCAACCAATATTGTATTTACTGGCAACCGGTCTTCCGTTGGCTCTTCTGTCGAACAAGAGTTGCAACGCCAAGGGCGGGATATATCTGCGGGTAAATTACTATTCTACCCACACCCATCTGGCCGCACCGTCATTGCAGCGGGCACGCAGTCCAGCGCCGCCACGGATGACCTAGACTTTATCGAGGTATTTCCCGGTTACCTACTAGAGCCCGGTCATGTTGTGACGATTACCCCTGTTTCCAATGCAAGAAACGTGGTGGTTCGTGATCAAGCCGTAAGCGGAGGTGCTGGTAACTTTATAATCCAGACAATCGGTAGTACGTCAGTCACCCTGAACAGTTCTTTAGACAACATCACCCTCATGTGGCGCGGGTCTGACTGGTCCGTGCTTAGTTCAGAAGTAGGCTACTAAATTATTTTGATGCAGAGCAGCTTTTCTGATAAGCTACGAGGGCGCGAGCTATGAGCGAACAGCTGAGCGATGAAGAGCTGGCAGACGTGCGGCGGATCATTGAGACAGACAAGCGCAGGGTGTGGCTGATGTCTGGCGTCAGATCTGTGGCGAGCTGGGTCGTCGTGGTGATCGGCGGCATCGTCGTATTCTGGGACGCGATCGCGCGAGCGATCAAGTCAGCCGCTGGAGGCGGCCACTGATGGGCCGATGGTTACGCATAGTCAACGAGACAGCGCAGGGCATCGCCACGGTCATCCTAATTGGCGGCGGCGTGACGTTTGCTTACAGCTACGTCGAGGGCTACACCAACCCCGTCATGGGGCCGCTGGCTGTGTCTAATGTCCACCCCCTAGAAGATGAGCAGTTCGCTGTCGGGTTCGATGGCACTGCGATGAAGCTACGCCAATGCGACTGGGTCGAGAGCCGATGGTATATCGGGAAGCGGTTCGAGCCGAGTGTGCGCACGCTCTGGACGTTCAGCGAGCCGCCAGAGGTACGCCTGACCGGAGAGTTGGCGTGGCACGACATGACAGTACAGATGACCCCAGAGCAGCTGCTGCGCGACAGCCACGCTGACACGGTACACAAGTGCCCGTGGTCCCCGTGGAACACAGTTACGCCGTTCTGGGACAGCAACGACGACATCCCTGTTCCCGCGCACCTGATCAAGGAGACTGCATCGTGAGCGTTAAGCATCTGTTAGACTTCATCGCAAAATACGAAAGCAGGGGCGACTACAACGTCGTCTGGGGCGGCATCAAGAAGGTGCATCGCCCTCCGGCACTGGTCAAGATGACCATTGGCCAAGTCCTCAACTGGCAGGACAGCATCGATCACCTCTACATGAGCGAGGCTGCTGGTAGGTATCAGATCATGGAGGACACGCTGCGCGATCTGGTGGCGCAGGGGTTCGCCGACAAGGCAGCGTTGTTCGATGAGATTACACAGGACCAGCTCGCGATCGCCCTGCTCAAGCGGCGCGGTCTGAGCAGCTACCTGTTCGGCACGATCACGGCTGAGAAGTTCGCCAACAACATCGCGAAGGAGTGGGCGTCAATGCCGGTGGTGTCTGGCCCCAACAAGGGGCGCAGCTATTACGCTGGCGATGGTCTGAACAAGTCGCACACCCCGGTCGCCGATTTCATGGCTGCGGTCGAGGCCGTGAAGTCCGCTGATTTCGTGCGTCCCGATGCGCCGCCAGTCCCCGAGCCAAGCATACCGGTGGCCAGCGTCGGCCTTGTGGCTGCGATCATCGCCGCTGTTGCCGCGTTCTTCGCAATTATGAAAGGAGGGTGATCGATGAAATACTGGAAACCCAAAAGCATCACTTGGTGGGGCGGCGTCGTGCCACTGGTCGCAGGTCTGATCCTCGCCACTGAACCGCTGCACGGCTGGCTGGATCTGGTCTCGACGATCAACAACATGACCGGCTTCATCCCGGCTGCGATCCTCATCAACTCCGGCGCTGTTGCCATCGGGCTGAGAGGTGCAGTAGCATGACAGACATTATCATCGGAGCGGTCGTGGCGATCATCGCCGTGTTCGCTGCATACCTAAAGGGGAGATCCACGGAGCGACAGACGACCAAGGCTAAGGAGGCGCGAGCACGCGCCGAGACATTAGAAAGGGTGAAGAATGCGGATGTTGGTAGGCCTGACGGCAGCGACGATGTTGAGTGGCTGCGCGATCGCGGCAAGTGAGAGCGCACTGGTCGAGACCCTCGACCCCCTGATGAGTAACCACGCGGCCAGCCTTGGAGGAGATGACATCAAGACGATGCGAAGGACCGGGCGAATACTAATCGCGACCTACGACGCTACCACGTCTCGAAGTTGAACCTTGCCCCACAGCAGACCCAAGGTGTATCGACCACGGACACACACCAACTTAACAGGAGACTGACATGGCATACTACACAGCGACAACTGAGTTCTCACCCTACAACACCACAGACGGGACAGCCTTGCTGGTCGTCGACGCTGGCACTGGCACCATATCTCTGGAGGTGCAGGCAGGCGCTGCTTGGATCGTGCAGGAGGTGTTCACCACCGACAGTGTGAAGCGGGTGTACATCGGCGGCGGGACGTGGCGCTGCGTTGTTACTGGCGATGCTGCGTTCGAGTGGGTGGTGTAATGGAGGCAACTTTCGCAGCAGCACAGGGTGCGAGCATGGGGGTGTACGGGAGGATCGGTGCCTTCCTGTTCTCCGATCTCTTTGCAGCCGGTGAACAAGGCGTTATCTTCGACCCGTCCGTATCTGGCATCCTCTACCAGACAACCGCCATGGTATTGCCTGCACTCCCCGGCGACCCCGTTGGGATGATGCTTGACCAGTCGCAATGGGCTGGTGCTGGGCTGGGCAGTCTGTACGGGGCTGAACTTGTCACGAATGGCGGGTTTGCTACAGATACGGACTGGCAAAAAGGGGCAGGCTGGACGATCAGCGGGGGCGTGGCGACTGCTTCATCTGTGGCCGGTTTTGTTTCGATTTCACAGCTAACTTTCCCGTTCACTGCTGGGAAGGTTTACGAAATAACATACACAATTATTTCAGTTACGGCTGGCAGCGTCCGAGTGTCGTTTACTGGGGGAACACAGGCTACGGGAACAACCCGCACCACGTCTGGTACAGTGACCGAAACGCTAGTGGCAAACACGGGCAATGATCAGTTGAACCTTCAAGCGGCTGCCGGTGGTTTTTCTGGCACAATCGACAACGTATCCGTCCGCGAAGTCACCGTGGCAAGTGCCCTAGCCCCTATCGTGGGGCCGGAACTACAGGACGCACCTGTAGTTGATTTTACATTAGCCCCGTGGTCAGGGACCAATGCGACGTATGGTGTTAACAGTATAACCGCAACACAACAGTATTCTAAGGCATCGCGGCAGCTATCCACAGCAAGTGCTGGGTGGTTTCTTATAACGGCTGATATAGAAGTACTGTCTGGTGGGCCGTGGTCTTATTACATACGAAGCAACCTAGTTCCCGGCGAAGCTGGAGCCTATTATGACTCACTGACGGTATCCACGCGAAAAACCGTGAGCTACATTCAATATACTTCTGCATCGTCTGGCATTTCTTTGTCACTTGAGTTCAGGGGATCGACTAACTTCGGCACGATCAAGGTGTACTCTGCGTCTGCCAAAGAAATCCCCGGCTACCACGCCACCCAAGCCACAGCAGCCAAGCGGCCTATCTACGGCATCCATCCTTTCGGTGGGCGGCGCAACCTGCTGACGTATAGCGAGGCGTTTACAGACGCAACTTGGGTGAAGGCTAGCGGAGTGACCGTTTCCGACACCCAAGCCCTTAATGAAGGAACGGCAACCGGGTATCATAATCTTGAGAGAGTTGCGTCTGTCGCGGTTGGGCAGAGTTACACTTATAGGATTCGTGCAAGTTACGGCAGTGCACCTTTTATGCACGTAGCGATTGCGGATACCGCCACGCCGAGCACCTACTTTTCGGCAGTTTTCAACTTACAGACAGGGGTAGTGGTTACAAGCGCTGCGGCTGGCGGTGGTTACTCTGTTACGGCAGCCACAATCGAGCCTGTTGGCGACGGGAATTTTGACTGCATCGTGACTGGTGTTGTTGGTTCGACCTCGTCGCCTAGGGTGTATGTATCCCCCGGCAGCACCGGAGTTATTGGGAGTTATGGGCTTCAATCTTACACAGGCACATCTCGCACTATAAATCTGGTCCACGCACAACTCGAACTCGGCTCCACCGCCACTCCCTACCAGAAAGTAACAAGCCAATACGTCGTCACAGAGACAGGTGTCCCTAGCGTTCATTACCTACGCTTTGACGGTGTAGACGATGCGATGGCAACGCCCACCATTGACTTCACTGGCACGGATGAAATGTCGGTGCTTGCTGGGGTGCGGAAGTTGAGTGATGCGGCGGCTGGATATGTTCTCGAAACAAGTCCCAATTACTTCAACAACAACGGAACCATTGCGATTACATTCCCGAATGGAACCAGCGCTACAGCCGCTTATCTGTCGAAAGGAACTGCGGCAGGTTACAACATCGCGTCGAGCGTTGCTGCACCACTGACGGCTGTGTTGACGGGTCTATCGTCTATATCTGGCGCAACAATGGGCTTTCGAGTAAGTGGAACGCCATACACTTCGCTTGTGGTTGACGCCCTTGGAACAGGTAACTACGGCAACTGGCCGCTATACATCGGCGCACGAAACGGGTCGTCTACTTACTTCAACGGCAACATCTACGGCCTGACAGTGCGCGGTGCGCTGACTGATGCTACAACACTGGCAAATGCTGAGAAGCTATTGGCTAAGAAGACAGGAGTGACGCTATGAAACTGACAGATGACCAGAAAGCCTTAGCGCTTGAAACGTATCTGCCCGCCGCGGTTCCAGTCTACGCAATCAATGTTCTGAACGAGGACGGCAGTATCAGCCGCACGATATACGTTGATACCACGACTGGTGAAACTGTTGTGGAAGCAGCGGGGGGCACACTGTGAGCCATTACATTCATCGCGGTATCCTAATCGTGCCTAATGGCCGTGTCACAGCAGCCAACACATCCTTCGAGGCACTAGGCTGGGGGCCGGGGAACTTTAGCGTGCGGCTCACCGCTGCGCCGGGAGGTGGACCTGTTACAAACTGGGCATTGTCCAGCGTGTTCACCGAGGCGGATAAGCTGATGCTGATCGACGCCATTGACGAAGGTATCCTGCCAGATGTTGATTGGGTGCTGGCAGGAACCACAGAGACAGCCGCACGCAATGCCTTCGGCCAGATGACCTACGCCTTCACAGATACAGGCGGCGATGCACTGGCGCAGTTCGTTGCAGAGTTGGGCGGCAAGACGCTGACGCGGGTTCCTGACGCGCCGCTATAGCAGCGGCACCAGCCTCTCTGGCCTCACGAGAATGACGCAGGTCTCGCCGATGTTCATACGGTTGCACTGCTTCTTGTCGTAGGTCACGACCACGCCGATCGAGAAGAAGTACCAGAACAGGCCGATCAGGACCACGATGCAGGCGATGAAGGCGTAGCCGGTGACGAGGTCGGCTGTGTCGGCTTGGCGGTTGCGCTGTCTCATTGTGCTTTCCCTTCTTCTGTAATCTGCCACGCACTGATCGCGTCCTGCAGTGGCTCGCACGTCATCTTGCCCTCTGTCTTCAGCATGTAGAGCAGGGTGCGGACGTTGTTCTTCTTGACCTCGACGCGCTCGGAGATCTCACACGATGTTCGCTCGCGACCGTCACGCATCAGGTTCAGGATCTTGTCCTTCACGGTCACCTTCTTGTGAGTGATGCCCAGTTTCATAGCGGCTCTCCCGCAATCATCTGACGGCAGTCGTCGAGCAGCTTCACGCCGCCCACCGATCCATCCAGCGACCAGCTGGCGTAGGCACCCTCGTCGTTCAGCAGGGTGATGGTGCCACCCTCCATGAAGTCGGCGACGAAGCCGCGCTGGTACGGATCCTGACCGAAGGTGAAGAAGGCAGAGATCACGCCATCCTCCATAGCCCAGTCAGCGTCATAGAGTTCCCACTTCTCGACCTCGTCACCAGAGTATATGTGGAACTTGATGTCGGCGACCATCGTTCTGTAAGGGTCTGCGCTGTCGGTCTGCGTGGCGAGGAAGAGAAAGTAATCACCGTAACTGTCGACGAGGAGCGACAGCCCATCCTTCCGCCTGTTGAGGCTGGATAGGATGCAGGTCATGCCACCGGCGTCGCTCTCTGCCAGATCCACGGACCAGTTGCCGCTGGTGCCGAGTTCCCACTGCCCCTCTGCTGCTGCCGGGGATGCGAGGGCGATGGCCGCCGCTAATACAATAGACTGTCTCACTGTTCTCTCTCCTGCTTTGCGGTACACATGCCCTTGGCGATGTTCATGAGCGTCGCCTTCATCTCTTCAGGCACCCACATGCTTACGCGGATGAAGCCGTCGTCTCGGCGGCGCTGGTCGTAATCGCGCTGCACTTCGGCTTGTGGTTTATTTTTCATCTGCCAGCTCCCCAGCCAGTGCAGCGTACCCGATGATGTCGAGCGTGCTGTCGTTGTGATACTTGGATAGGCTGGCCATGCGTGCGATCTTGAGATCCGCCATCATGATGGCAACCTGCCACGGGTGTACGGTGATCCCGAGGTGCTGGCTCCACCGCTCTGCGATGTGGCGGAAGTTGCGCTGGGGCTTGCCGTAGTCTGCCTCGCGGTCCCCGCTGATGAGGGCACCGGCTGCGGTCAGCATCTCTTCGCGTTTAGTTTTCATGGTCGTTCACCTTTGTGTCTAGTTTGTGGCTGATGTCAGCCAGCATCTTCTCTACTTTGGCTGCGCCGTCCATCTTGCGGACCACGTCGATCAGGTCGCGGCAGTCCGCCATAACCATGATGCAGCGCTCCACATCCAGCTGCAGGTCACGCTCCGTCTCCTCTGCCTCTTCGACCGCGAGGCGGTCGCGCAGATCGGAGACCTCGTCGAAGAAGAAGGACAGCTCAGGGTATGCGTCCCTGAGCATCTCGTCGGACGCCTGCCCGTTGGACTGGGGCATGGCGGCGATGGCGAGGAGGAAGTCAAAGGGGGCGGTCATATCAAAGTCCTTTCGATGCGCACTCAGGGCCGAGGCCACGCGCGATGGATACAGGGTCAGTCAGCGGGCGGGCGCACTTTGCGCAGCGACCCTCGTGCCAGAACTCTACACTGACAGGCATCTGCAGTGGGTTGCTGTTTTCGATCTGGCGCAGCATCCAGTCCACCGCCAAGAACGCGGGGTGGTTGAAGTGCTTGCCCATATCCTTGCGGCTGGATGTCAGCACGCTGTGCGTACCACCGGTGCGGATATGGCCGAGGTATGTGTAGTCATCCTCGTTGCTGGGCCCAGTCAGCAGGCTCAGGAAGAACATGGTCTCGCTGTCCTTGGCTTTGGCGACGCGGTAGGTGTACCGCTTGCCGGTGACCTTGCTGACGAGAGTGAAGCGAGCGCGACCGCCGAAGATGAAGGCGTGGGCATCGGCTGCGTCTGTGATGTGGTGCGGGTGGGTCATGGCTGTCTCCGGTGTGGTTGGTTGCGTCTCGATAAGGAAGAGATAAGCGCTGATGAACCCGGTGTCAACACCAGCGCTGATCTTCTTCAGACGGCCACGTCTTCGAGTGTACCCCAGTTCTTGCCGACGCCGCCTTCGAGCAGCTTGGCGGTCGGGGCACCGGGGAAGACATCGAGGTAGCCCTGCACCATGTCGTCCTTCATGAGCAGCAGCGCGCTGTGGGCGTCGTCCTTGCGCGCCTCATCGATCAGTGCGTCGTGGATGGTGGCGGACATACGAGTGCCCATCTGGCGGCCTGCCGCGGCCTCGCGGTCGAGGGTGTCCTTGTGCCTGATGATCGCGCGCGCCATCACCGACAGCGCTGCGCGCTGGACCGGGTAGTTCGCGCACTTGGGCAGGTCGGGCTTCTTGCCCATCCAGATCGTGCCGCCATCGGCCACCGGGATGAAGCCGTCGTAGCTGGCCTGTGCCATCATGTCGTGCCGCAGGCCGAATGCCTTGGGGTATCGGTCGGCCCAGACCTCGATCATGTCGGCAGCCTCGCTGATGGTGGAGCGCATGGTCGACGCCAGACCAGCGGCACCGGATCCGTAGATGATGCCAAACGAGATGCCCTTGGCTGCAGAGCGCAGCTCGTAGTCAGCGTGGATCGACTTGTCGATCTTGCGACCGGCGCGCAGCGATGCGACCTCGCCGTGCACGTCGCCTGTGATGCAGTCGTGGAGCAGCAGCTCGTCCCCGGTCAGCAGCGCCAGTACCTTCAGCTCGATGCCGCTGTAGTCGAGGCTGACTAGCAGCTTGCCGGCCGGTGCCTTGAACGACTGGCGCACACTGGTGAACTCTCCGAGCAGCTCACGGTCGCGGGGCAGCTGCTGGGCGTTGGGCCTGCTCGAGGAGAAGCGGCCAGTGACGGCGCGCGCGATGTTGTAGCTGGGGTGGATGCGGCCATCGCTGGCGTTCTGCGCCATCGTGATCAGCTTGTCCCCAAAGTTCCGCAGGTACTGGTTGATCGTGATGCGGTCGGCGAGGTTGATCCAGATGTCACCGAAGACAGGAGCGCCAGCCTCGTAGGCCACGGCTGCCATCTTCTTCAGCTCTGCCGTGGTCATCTGCAGCTCGCCGGTCTTCTCGGTGCGCGACCACATGGCCAGCCACTGATCGGGCAGGATCTTACCGAAGAAGTCGGACAGCTGCCGACCGCTGTTCAGGTTCGCGACGTCGGTCTCTTTCAGGTTCTCGCGGACGATGCCCTCGTAGTGGGCCAGCTTCCTGCGCCATATCTCCACCAGCTCCTTGTGCCGCTGAACGTCCAGCAGCAGGCCGGTGCGCTGCATCTCGTGGACCGGGACGACGAGGTCGTCGAACATGGCCTGAGCGTCGCGCACAGAGGCAGGGGCGGCGTCCAGCTTGGCCTGCAGGTGCAACCACAGATCCCATGTCACCACGGCGTCGTCCGCCGCATACTTCAGTTGCTCTTCACTCAGGACAGGGGCTGCCCAGTTCGACAGCTGCTGATCCTTGGGCAGGTCGATGTCCAGCTCTGCCTTCAGCATCTTGGCGAGGCTCATCTGGTCACCGCCCATGCGAGCGCGGCGCGCGTGCGCGACCTCGATCACCTTGACGTGCGGTGCGTCGGCTGCGTCGAACCACTGGTACTCGAACCCGGCGTTGAACGCGATCCATGTGCCGTGCTCGAACCAGTCGGCGTAGGGTGCGAACGCCTTGCCGGGCAGTGCCCAGAAGTCGATGACGGCGCAGACATCTTCATTGCATATCTGGGCGAGGCGCACTTGGCTGAACTCTGGATCCAGCCCGGTGGTCTCGAAGTCGAGGGCGGCCAGCCCGTCGCCAACAATAGTCAGCAGCTCGTCGAGGTCTTCCTCGGTCGTGATCATTTTGTACGGGCGATCTGTCATGGCTGTCTCCGGTGTGGTTGGTTGGGGGTGAAGCAGGCCCGAAGGCCTGCCTCGATAGCTTACGCGCGGCGGACGCGCTTCTTGGCCGGTGCCTCTTCCTCGACGTCATCGATCTCGTCAGCTTCAGCCTCGACAGTGACGCGCGACTGCGCCTCTGCTTCAGTGATGAACTCGACGATCTTGAAGACCGGCTTGAAGTTCCACTCGCCTTGCGACAAGAACTTCTCCTTGGTGAACAGGAACACCGGGACCGGTGCGGATGAGGATGCGCCCAGTGCAGCCTCGATCACCTTCTTGATGCTGCCCCGGCCAGACTTCGTGTTGCTCTCGAAGGAGTATTGCTTTCCGTCGTATCCCATGAAGTCGAAACCGGAGGAGGGCTTCCACCCATCCTGAGCGCGGGTGACGCCGTGGTCTTCGAGGTCCGTCTCGGCGATGGCGTCCTGTGGCTTAAAGGCGCTCCACTTCTTGCGCCCCTTCACCTCGCTGTTCTTCCAGCAGACCCAGCCCTTGAACACTGTGGGGGTGAGGAAGACGAACTCTTCCTCCATGTCCAGCTCTTCGCGGTCCTGCCCGTAGGTCAGGTCGCCCGACTTACCGGAGAAGTAGACGTAGTCGACGCCACTGGATCCGGTCTTGTCGTCGTCGTCGAACGTCTTGGCCAGAGCCTGACGCGCGTCGTCGGAGAGGGTGAGGGAGGGTAGGCTTGCTGCCAGTGTGGTCAGATCGTTGGTCATGTTGTATGCTCCTACAGCTTACAGGTTTACTTATTTTACTGTGAGCATCTCGACTGATGCCCCACGGTACGGTTCGAGGTCGACACCTTGGCAGTGATCCTTCACCACCTTGGCATAGCTGACGCTCCCTTGCCGAGAGGTTAGCTTAACGGAGTGCCCGTCGACGTCAAGTGCTGACACTCCTTCATGCTGCAAAAGAGATTTAAGCTGCTCTCCTGCAGTATCCTTGCGCATCTTGGCTGTCGCCTCAGCGTCTTTTGCTGCCACGAACTCTCGCACCTGAGAGGTGAGGTCGTGTGCAGACTGTGCTGCTTCGCGCAGGTTGATGCCGGCACCGGCAACGCCGCAGATCTCGGTGAAGGCGCAGCGCTGCTTGCACTCGCTCTTGCCCCGTGTCTCGACACCCTCCCGCGGCAGCTGCTCGGCTGACGTCGCGTTCAGCAGTGTCGCCGCGCGCTTCGCCAGCTTGTCGGTGATCGACGGGTCACATGGCAGCTCGAACTCCGTGATGTCGTTGAAGTTCGAGGCGTCCATGTAGACCACCTTGCAGCTCTTGATCGGGTACCCCTTCAGCTCGTGCAGATCATCGCCCAGCTCGGTCATCATCGCAGCGCCAAGCTGCACCTGCGTGATGTGCTCGGACTTCGGCAGGTACGCGCGGTTGACCCGAGGGTCGATGGTCTTGAACTCCACCGCGATCCAGCCGTCGTCGTTCTCCATGTCCCAGATGAGGCCGTCAGGCGTCGAGCTGAGGTGGCGCTCGTCGTCGCGCAGACCGAGTTGCTCTTCGCCGGTGAACAGCATGGGGACGTTGGCCGCGCGCAGGCGGCTGACGATGTAGTCTTCCCCTGCGTTGCCGCGGCGCGCGTAGCCCCAGTCCTGCTCGCCAGCTTCACCCGGCATGTTCTTGCCGTACCACTGCTTGCGGATGCAGGTCATCGCCTCGGATGCGTTCATGTACTGGCGGCGCACCTCGGGATCGAACTTCTTGCGGGCGTCAACAGCGTCCGCACCCTTGCGGATTAGGTCAGCGACAGAAATCATTGGTACTCCTCCTCAGTCTCAATGGAGCGCAGCGCCACCTTGGCGAGTGCCCGGATGCAGCGGTCCAGCTGGTCTGCGATCTCACCGGTGAGCTTGCGCTCTGCGTCCAGCTCGTCGAGCAGCTCGTTGCGCGATGTCGTCATGAAGTCCCGCTCCACGATCATGCGATCGCGCTCCTCGAGCAGCCCCTCGCGCTGCGATGCTATGTCAGCGCGAGACTGACGGACCTTCGCCCACAGGCTGGCGACCATCACAGGGTCCATATCTTGGATGTCGTCAGCGGTCATTGGGATGTCCAGTGGATCGTTCATGCTTTCGTTCCTTCTATTGCGTCGCCCAGCCGTGCGTGGCTGCGCTCCTTGCGACTTGCGATGGTGGTCAGTGCCTTGTTCAGCGGTGTGTCGGCGAACAGGGTGTCGACGTGGACTGCCTTCTCTTGGCCCATCCGGTGGAGGCGGGCGTAGAACTGATCCATGATCGAGGGTGACCAGTCCTCCTCGACCACGATGATGTTGTTGCCGCCCTTCTGCAGGTTGAGGCTGACGCCCATCGCGCCGATCTGGCCAACGATAACGTCGAGCTTACCGTTGTTCCAGTCGGCGGTGATCTCTTCCTTGCGCGCGCCGGAGGTGCGGCCATCGATGACGCGGACCCGGTAATCCTTCAGCTCTGCGTGCAGGGCGTCGATGACATCGGTGTGCCACGCGCCGACGATCACCGGCAGGCCGCTCTCGATGCGCTCTATGCTGAACGCGGCAGCATCCTTGACGATGCCCATGCCGATCTGGCGGCGGACGGTTGCGAGGGCCGCGTCGTCAGACTGCATCGCCTTCTGGATCTCCTCGGCTGACATCTTCTTGAGGCTCTTCAGCATGTCGGCGATCTCGCTGCGGTTCGACAGCTGCACCTCGTACCGGGTGAAGGTCAGGGCAGGCATCGCGTCCCAGACATCGGCCAGCGTGCGGCGGGTGGCGACGCTGGACAGGATCTCGCCCAGCTCGTCCTCATTCTTGGACCCAACCGTCATCTTCACAGGGAAGCGCATGCCGCTGAACTTCTTCTCCTGCACGATGCAGAAGCGCAGGTTGAAGCGGTCGATACTCATGCCGCCGCAGGCGTTCTTGATCTGCTGCGGTGCTGCGCGCATCAGGAACGGCATGATGTCGTCATTCCAGCGGGTGACTGGGGTGCCGGTCAGCATCCAGTTATAGTCGAAGCTCTCGACCAGACCGCCGCGACCGAGGATCGCCTTGGTGCGCTTTGCTTTGGTCGACTTCAGTGCGTGGCTCTCGTCGCATATCAGGATCGAGGGGCGACCATAGCGGGTGGCCCACTCTGCAAGCTCGTCCTTGCGCTTGGTGGCAATCTCATACGAGACGACGAGGATCGGCTCTGGCGGGATCTGCTGCTTGCCGGTGGCGAGGATAACCGCTGGGCAGTCGAGCCAGTCTGCGGCGACGTCGCGCCACATGGGCAGGGCGATCGGCGGGGCGATGATCAGGACGCGGGATGGGCCGACGAGCTTGGCAGCCTCGAGCGAGGTCAGGGTCTTGCCCGACCCCATGCCGTTGAAGCAGCCAGCGAACTTGCGCGAGGCAAGGAAACGGGCGTCGGTGATCTGGTGTGGCATAAGTTCCATGATGGTCTCCGGTGGTTGGTTGGTATCAGCACACTAAGCGCTGATACCGTGGTGGTCAACTGTCTTTCTGCTTGGTGATCAGGTTCTCCGTCATCGCCTTGGACGATGTGCGCAGGCCAGCCATCACCTCGTCTGGCAGATCCAGCGATGCGCCGTCGTCGATCAGGGCACCCAAGCTGCGCTGCCAAGCGAGGACTTTCTCCTCTTCGACGCTCTTCAGCGCCTCGACGTAGGCCAGCATAGTGGCCGCAACCTTGCTGGCGTCGTCCCCGTAGAAGTCGACGCAGTTTCTGCCGCCGATCTTACCGGCTGCGTGCAGCCACCCGGTCACCCGGCTCTGCTTGAAATCAATCTCAGGGCTTGGTTCGATAATACCTTTGGCGGACATTGCCTCAGCGATCTGCCGCAGTGCGGCGTTCAGGTGGTTGATGGTCACGATGTTCATTGGTTTTCCTCCGAAAAATAATATTCGACTGTGATGTCGGCGATGAACTCGGCGAGTGATGTGTACCCGCCCTTGGCTGTCTGGGCCACCATCCACGCATAGACCTCGTCGCTGCAGGCATCTACGACAGCGGCCATCGTGCCCTGCTTGAGGCCGCAGTTGTCGATGATGTAGCGGCGCGCGTACTGCTTGGGGGTGGGCTTCGTGGGGGCGCGCTTCACTGGACCTCCCCCGTTGCGTAGAGCTGGATCACCCGCAGGATCTGGGGTGCGTTCCACAGCAACCCGGCGGTCAGGGTTGCTGTGACGATGCCGCGCATGATGCAGACGACGCGGTCGTAGGTGCTGAGGTTATGCATCTTCGAAGATCCCCATGCTGACCATCATGGCGTAGCCGTCCTTGTCGCCCTGATACTCCATGTTGTCGGGCAGCAGATACTTCTGGAAGGCGACCAGAGCGGAGGCCATTGGCGCGATCGCCATCGGGCGGTCGGCGAAGGTGGCCAGCTTGGTGTCGGCGACGCCGACGAGGCTGCTGACGCGCAGGATGACGGCCCACTGCTTGGCGGTCTTGCGGATGATGAGAGTTTTGTTGACGGACATGGTGGTCTCCAATGTGTGGTTGGTTTAGATTGCGTCGAAGCCGTCGAGGGTGCCGCCAGAGAACATGGCAAAGAAGTTGCCGTGCTCCTTGGTGAGGCGGTCCACCAGCTCGTCGCGCCACTTGTCAGCGCGGAAAGACCCGATCTCGTCGCCGTCCAGTGTCGTGACATAGACACTCTCGGCTGTGCCGCCTGTGGAGGGGTCTGCGAGGTAGGTCTTGGCCATGGTGGTCTCCAGTGTGTGGTTGGTTGCGTCTCGTTCAGTAGAGATAAGCGCTGATGTGGGGGGCGTCAACCCCCCTGCCATGATTATTCCACCAGCTGGTAATCTTTGTTGAACGGTGACGAGGCGACGAAGGCGTCCCAGTCGGCCCACTTCTTCACGGAGTTCATCTCGCTGGAAGATGCCCAGTGGGGTGAGTGAGCGAGGCCACGGATCAGGGCGTGCAGGCCTAAGTCGTCTTGTACACCGAGGGCGAAGCCGCTGCCGGTGACCCGGTTGGGGATGTGGACCGTGGAGAGCTTCGGCCCCTCCATCCTGCTGTTCTGCAGGTATCCGATGCGTGTGTCGGTGGTGTAGTATAGCCAGCTGTCGTCGGGGCTGCGCATGTAGACCTTGAAGCCAGCGTCTTGCACGAGCTTGATCAGTTCTTGGGTCATCTTCATGGTGGTCTCCAATGTGGTTGGTGGGCTTCAGCCCTTGATTACAATCAGTCGGCCTGCTGCGTGCAGGTTCTCCAGCATCTGGCGATCGATGCCGGTGTGCCGGTCCTTGTTCTCCAACTCGTTGATCATGTCGCGCAGGATCTCCGGTCCCTTGGCAGCCAGCGCCTCGAAGCGCTTCTGGCCTGCGCGGACCTCGATCTGGACGCGGACCTCCATCTTGGCGCTCGTCCATGCCGACCGCAGGCCGCGTGCCAGTCCAGCCTTGCCGCCGCCGATGCGGCGCGCGATCTGGTGGGCGTCGGTCATGACCCATGCCTTGTTGACGGTGAACTTGCCGTTGGTCTCGATGTACTGGCGCATGTCATTCTCCTGCGGTGTGGTTGGTGCCGGGGTTTCCCCCGGCGCTGATGTTAGGCGAACTTCTTGGCGTAGCGGGCGCGGGTCTCGGAGATCCGCTTCTCGATGTAGGCGTCGCGCTCGCCGATGGTTGCAAACGCCTTCCAGTTCTGGCTCGCCCCGAACATCGCGCCGTCGCGGGCTGTGATGACGTAGGCTGCCGGGTAGCTGCCGAGGCCCAGTGCGTCGAGGGGGTAGCCGTAGACGTAGGTCTCGCTGTCTGTAGGCCGTTCGACGCGGGTCTCTACGGCCCTGATCACGATCATCCCAAGGGCGCGGCCCTTGTCGTCGGCGATCTCGAAGTCTACCCACTGCTTGTCGTCGCGGTCGAGGATCTTTTGCATCTTGGTGGTCATGGTGGTCTCCAGTGTGGTTGGTGGGGGGTGGGCGGGGCTTAATATCCCCAGCCCTTAGATAGGCAGTTGGAAGGCACCTCTTGGCTTATGGTAGGGCCGTCGAGGAAGTAGATCGTAGTCCCTACTGCCAGAACCTTGACACCGTGAAGGTGGTGCAGAGGCTGCAAGGTTGAGGGTTGATTAATCCACATACGCTGAGGCTTGTTAGTCATGATAATCTCCAGTGTGGTTGGTTGCGTCTCGATACAGAAGAGATAAGCGCTGATCTCATGGATGGCAACCCCTTGCGCCAAAGTTTTTTGCAGGTATGTTGGGCAAGCACCGTCAGTTGGAAATAAAAAAGGGCCGCCCCCGAAGGGACAGCCCAAATGCACCAACCACGGAGCATAGGTCGAAGAGCGCAGAAGCTCAATCCGTCCTTGTCAAACCATATATGCGTATCATACGGGACGTCAACACCAGATGTGCCCCCAAATTAGGACCAACCACAATGGACGAACACAACATGGAATTAGTGAAGCAGGCGCGCGAGCTGATGGCATACGACCCGCCGTTCGTGCTGATCCCGGTCAAGCTGACCGTCAACGACGATGGCAAGCTGGAGAAAATGCCGGTGATGAAGTGGGCAGCAGCCCCCATCCCAGAGAAGGACATCCTCAAGAAGCTGACCGGGCGCACCGTCAACGGGCTGGCGTTTGACCTGAAGCGATCTGGCCTCGTGGTCATCGACATCGATTTGTACAAGGAAGAGTGCAACTGGGATGCGTGGCTGGAGGATACCATGAACTGGGTGCCCGACACATGGATAGTGAAGACAGGGTCCGGTGGGCGGCACTTCATCTTCTCGAACCCTGACGGCATCCAGCTGCGCGGCAACATCGGCGGCGTCTCGGCTGTCGACATCAAGTCAGCAGGCATCGAGATCATCCCGCCTTCCTTCATCGGCAAGTACCAATACGACTGGCTGATCGGGCCCGAGGAAATGGAAGATGGCCCCGCGCCGATCCCTCAGTGGCTGATCGATGAGTGCGGCAAGGGCACCGACGAGCAGGACAGCCCGCAGAAGCTGCTGGCGGCGCTGGGCATGCGCGAACCAGAGGAGAACGTCGAGATCCTCGACCGGCTGATGGAGGTGCCCAACAGCGGTATCGGGTATTCCGAGTGGCTCATGGTGATGATGGGGCTGCACTTCGAGTTCCACGACACCGAGCTTGAGCCGAGCGCTTTCGATGCGTTCTACGCATGGACGAAGACGCGGGCCGAGGGGGACAGCACCAGCGAAGATGACCTGCGCGCCAAGTGGGAAGCCCTGCCACGGATGACGGAGATCCAGTCGCCGTATGTCACGATCGGCAGCGTCTATCACTTCATCAACCAGTTCGAGCGGCAACCGATGCCAGCCGAGAAGGCAGCCGAGCTGACCGCGGCTGTGGAACATCTGGGGATGGAGGCGGCCAAGGTTAACGCACCCAGCCAGCAGATGCCGTCGCGGTTCACGCCGCGCGCGATCGAGCCGAGACCTTGGGTGATGGGCACCGACCTGATCAAGGGCGAGGTGTCGACGCTGTTCGCTGCAGGTGGCACCGGCAAGTCGAGCCTCGTGATCCTGCAGGCGCTGGCCATCGCGACAGGCCGCGACCTGCTGGGGGCCAAGGTCTTTGGCAAGCGCACGGTGTGGCTGTGGAATGGTGAGGATGGCATGGACGAGCTGGTCCGCAGGATCACGGCAGCCATGCAGCACTACGGCATCACCGAGGAAGAGCTGGGCGGTCGCCTCATTCTGCAGACCGGCGATAGCATGCCGATCAACATCGCTTATGAGACCACAGCCGAAGAGCGCAAGCAGGGCAAGAACGTGCCCAAGATCTCGGTCGACGGCCTGATGATCGACTGGATCTGCGACACTGCCGCATCGATGGGCGTCGAGGTCATCATGTTCGACCCCTTCATCAACACCCACCAGCTCAACGAGAACGACAACGTCCACGTCAACGTCGTCATGCAGGCATTCAAGAAGATCGCGCGCGACGGCGATGTCGCGGTGCAGCTGGTTCACCACATCGCCAAGGGAACGCTGCGAGATGAAAGCAAGGGCGAGAGCGCGGACGCAGCGCGCGGTGCCACCTCCTTCATCAACGCAGCCCGCGTCGGTATGGCGCTGCAGCAGATGACCAAGGCAGAGGCCACGCTGGCCGAGGTGGAGAACGAGACGTCGTTCGTGAAGCTGATCGACAGCAAGGCCAACCTCGCCGCGCGCAGGGCGATGTCTGATGTGCGGTGGTTCGAGAAGGTCAGCGTCAAGCTGGGCAATGGCAACGAGATGTACCCAGACGGCGACGAGGTCGCGGTGATGGTGCGGCACACACTCAGCGAGCCGATCAGGCTCAAGCGGCTGGGCCAGATCCTCACCGTCATCGAGACCCTGCGCGACGAGCTGCTGCGCAATGACGACGACACCGGCGCGCACGGCGATGAGGGTGAGATGGGCTTCGTGTTCAAGAACGCGGGCAATGCGTTCTGGGCGGGCTGGAAGATAGCAGAGGTGCTTGGGCTGCCGATGGGCGAGGTCGGCAGAGAGGAGGGGCGCAGCGACAAGGAGAACGAGAACCGCGCGCTGGTCGTCCACCTCCTGAGCGAGGCAATGGCGGCTGGGTACATCAAGAACACCGCCATGCGCATCAAGGCTGGGGACGGGCGTCTGGCACCAATCTACACCGTCGAAGATGACGCATTTGCCATCATCCACTACATGATGAAGAAGCCGTGACCTGCACTTCACTTTTTCTACGCGAAACTGCAACTGCAGATATAACTGCGCAAGCCACTGATACACAAGGATAAATCGCGCTGCAGTAATCACTAGTGCAGTTCTAAAATAGCTACTTTTGGAACTGCAAAACCCCTTATTTATATGGCCCGGCTGCAGAAAGGTGGTTTTTCGAGGAGGGTATATAAATATAACCTTGCGGCACCTATAGTGCCGCAAGGTATTGAAGAGAGTTGCAGCTGCGGCGACTGCAGTGTATGCTGGGATCACCAACCAAACACATGGAGCTTGAAGATGGCCACCCTATCAAACGAACAGTATCGAATGCTCGACCTGCTGCTGTCCCGAACCAATGGCTTGTCCTTTGGCGGCTATGCTGGGACAGGTAAGACCACGGTGCTGGCGGAAGCCGCGCGGATGGACCCGTCGATCATATTTGCTGCGCCCACGAACAAGGCCGCGTCAGTCCTTCGCTCGAAGATGCCAGCTGGCTCGGATGTCCGCACGTTCCACGCGCTCACCCAGAAGCCAGTGCTGGACGACAAGAACAGGTTGACCGGGTTCGAGCAGGTCGGCGCTCTGCCAAAGGGCACACATGTCATCGTGGATGAGGCGTCGATGATCGGGCGCAAGGTGATGGACATTGCAAAGAGCGCGCTGGCCAATGCGACCGTGAACCTCGTGGGAGATCCTGCGCAGCTGCCTCCGGTGAACGATACGCCCGTGTTCCGTGGCCCTGACCTGACGATGGTCCTGAAGGAGGTCTACCGTCAGGGTGAGGGCAGCCGCGTGCTGGAGCTGGCCACCCGCATCCGCGAGGCCAGCGCATTCCAAGACAGCTGGATCGATGAGCTGGGGATCGAGCGGGAGACCGCGGTGAAGCTGAAGAAGAACACAGACCGCATGGCAGAGATCTGGGATGGCGACGCGCAGTTCCTGTGCTTCACGAACCAGAGCCGCCGCAACATGAACAAGGCCGTGCGCAAGGGTGTTGGCAGGATGACAGCAGCGCCAGACGTCGACGACGTGATCATGTTCTACGCCAGAGAGAGCTGCCTTGGTGAGCCACGCTGGAACAACGGGTCCACTGCACTCATCACCAGCATCAACGAGAGCCTGAACGGCGCACACAACGTCGAGGTCGAGATCGATGGCGGCAGCTGGGCCGAGGAGATCACGCTGTACGATGGCATCCTCGACGCAGATCATCCGTCCAACGCGATATACGAGCTGCCAGACCACCTTCGTGCATCCTTCGCATGTGCCAGCTATGCCTACGCGCTTACAGTCCACAAGAGCCAAGGCAGCGAGTGGGACAAGGTGTACCTGCAGGGCAACCGCAGGCCGCAGGGACCGGACGGCATCCGCTGGCTGTACACTGGCATCACGCGCGCCGCCAAAGAGCTGGTGTGGGTGGAGTGATGAGTAGTGTGAAAACAGAAGTACTGGCGTTCAGGATCTGGGCACACTGCAAGCCACTGGACTGGCACCTCACCATCCGCGAGTGCTCGGAGCAGATGGGCATCTCGCTCGGCTCGACGCTCAACACGGTGCGCGCTAAGGGATGGGTCAGCCGCTTCGCGCACGAGATCCCGATCTCGATCAACGACAGCTGGCACCACAGCAGATCACCAAACGTACTGACACCAACCGACGTAGAAAGGCTAATGAGATGACCAAATTACCAGAGAAGATATGGGCCAAGGACCACAGGCTTGGCTCACCAGAGGATAAGTCTTGGTGGCATAATGATGATATTGGTGGCACCGAGTACACCCGCAGCGACATCGCCAACGCGGCAGTCGTCGACCTGATCGCTCAGAACGCGGAGCTGATCAAGAGGATCGCCGAGCTGGAGGCAGCGGTGGAGGAGATCTATCTGGAGTATGACCCGTCAGATCACGGCGGTATCTCCGAGATTATGTTCGACCTCGCCAGCGCTGTGCGTGCGAAAGGAGCTACCACATGATCACCATTGGAATTGACCCCGGCCAGACCGGTGGCGTGTCCATCGTCAGCAATGGCCACTGGATCGATGGCATGCGCATGCCGATCATCACGCGGGGCAAGTGGAAGCATGTGGACAGCAGAGCGCTGCACAATTTCTTCAAGACCAGCCCTATGCTCTTCGGCCCCATGACGTTCGTGATCGAGAGCGTCCACTCGATGCCAGCGCAGGGCGTGTCCAGCTCGTTCGCCTTCGGGCGAGCCACTGGCGCTGTCGAGGCTTGGGCGATGTCGTATCACCACCCTGTGGAGTGGGTGACGCCTGCGACGTGGAAGAAGGCGATGAGATTGTCATCTGATAAGCAGGCCAGCCTCGATGCGTGCAAGCTGCACTTCGGTGCGAACAAGCTGTGGGACGTCAAGGCCAACGACGGCATTGCCGAAAGCGCCCTGATTGCGCTATGGTGGCAGCGACATAAAGTTTGATGGGCAGTTTACGCATGCCAGATACCAAAACAAAGCAGCCAACGGTGACACGCAACGCCAAGGGGCAGATCCAGAAAGGGTCTGTCCCCAATCCCAATGGCAGGCCCAAGGGCAAGCCAAATCTCATCACCCGTGACCTCACAGCGATGATCACGCAGGCGATGTCGCTGGCAGGCGAGAGTGCCAAGGACATGAGGGACGAGGCGGGTCAGCCGGTGTTCCCTGAGCTGAAGGACGTCGACGCCGGCACCGCGTACCTGTATCAGCAGGCGCGCACCAACCCGTCGCTGTTCATGCCGCTGGTCAAGCAGCTGATGCCCACCAAGATCGATGTGGATCTGCAGCTGATGGGCGGTGAGCTGCTCGAGCTGATGACGCAGCGCCGCGACCAGCTGGCAGCGATGCGAGACATAACGCCAGAGGGAGACCACGATGCAGATCAGTAAGAACCACCAGTGGATCAAGCCACCTGCAGGTCAGGGTGGTTCATCGGAGCGGATCTGCTCTGCCTGCGGCGGGCGTCGCAGCGTCATGGGCGACAGCCAGTGCACCGGCACAGGGCGCGACGTGACAGTGGAGACCACCCACGACTATGACCCATATGCTTGACGCCTCAGAGGTACAGCGGCAGCTCGTGGAGCAGATCGGGGAGTTTTACGACGACCCGCTCGGTCATGTGCTGTTCAGCTATCCTTGGGGCACAGGTCAGCTGATCGGCCGCGCTGGGCCGCAGGAGTGGCAGCGCGAGATGCTCATCGACATCGGCAACGAAGTTCGGCAACGCGGCTTCAATGGCGTCGATGCGGTCGAGGCGCTGCAGTACAGCACAGCCAGTGGCCACGGCATCGGTAAGTCAGCGATCGTGGCGTGGATCATCCGCTGGATCATGGACACCAGACCGTTCGCCAAGGGCGTGGTCACAGCCAACACCGGGCCGCAGCTGCAGACCAAGACGTGGGCAGAGCTGGCCAAGTGGCACCACATGGGGATCACCAAACATTGGTGGGAGATCACCAGCGGCAAGGGATCCATGAGCTATTACCACAAGGATCACAGGGAGCAGTGGAGATGCGACGCGCAAACAAGTCGGGAAGAGAACTCAGAGGCTTTCGCTGGCCTGCACGCCGCCAACTCTACGCCGTTCTACATATTCGACGAGGCCTCTGGCATCCCAAACAAGATCTACGAGGTGCGCGAGGGCGGCCTCACTGACGGTGAGCCGATGACGTTCGACTTCGGCAACCCGACGCGGAACAGTGGCCGGTTCTTCGAGAACATGGAAGGCAAGTTCCGCCACCGCTTCAACCGCCGGCGGATCGACAGCCGCGACGTGGAGCAGACCAACAAGGAGCTGTTCAAGAAGTGGGCAGACGACTACGGCGAGGACAGCGACTTCTTCAAGGTGCGGGTGCGTGGCATGTTCCCAGATGCTGGCAGCCTGCAGCTCATCCCCATGAACTTGTACGAGGACAACGTCGACCTCGACGTGCACGTCACGCCGGCCGATCCGCTGGTCATGGGCGTCGACGTTGCGCGCTTTGGCGACGATCGCAGCGTCATCTGGATGCGGCAGGGCCGCGACCTCGAGAGCCAGAACGACTGGGACCGCCAGATCTTCACGCACCTCGACACCATGCAGTTCGCCGCGCGCATCTCAGAGCTGGCCAACGAGAAGAGGCCTGACGCGATCTTCATCGATGGCGGCGGCGTTGGTGGCGGCGTGGTAGACCGGTGCAGGCAGCTCGGCCTCGAGATCATCGAGATCAACTTCGGCGGCAAGGCGACGCAACCCGGCATGGGCAACATGCGCAGCCAGATGTGGTACAATCTCAAGGAGGCGCTGAAGATGGGCGCGCGGCTGCCAGAGATGGAGGAGCTGCGCACGGATCTCACCAGCCTCGAGTATGGATACAATATGCGCAACGACCTCATGCTCGAGAGCAAGAGCGACGCCAAGAAGCGGGGACTGGCATCGCCTGACCTCGCCGATGCACTTGCTTTGACGTACTGTCTGCCCGTATATCCAAACAGAGCAGGCTATGATGGGCAGCAGTTCAGCCATCAGAACACGGATTACGACCCATATGCGGAGATGTGACCATGAAGAAGCAGATCAGGAAAGCAGAGCGGCAGCTGACCGGCACCGCACCAAAGCGCAACGTCGCGACACGCGAGGAGACGATGAATGTACGAGCACAAGCGGCCAAGTCTGAAGGCCAGAAAGCTGATGACAGCACTGTCAGCCGTTCACCCCGCAGCGCGCGAGCGCGAAATTGACAACCTCGACAAGGTGTACACGAGGCTGATGCTGGGCGATAAGCTGATGAATATGCAGGCACCTGCACCGAAGGCTGCCAAGGCCACAGCGCCGACGATCACACGGCAGCTGCAGCGCAGGGGAGAGCGGGCACTGGCCAAGCAGGCCAAGGTCAAGGCTCGGATAGACGCAGCAAGGCAAATGGGGTAGGGTGTGGCAATGGAAGCACTGGTCGTATTCAGCAACGAGAACGAGCACTGGATGGGCTGCAAGCTCAGTCCTGCCTTTCGCCACGTTTACTGCGTGCTGCCGACAGCGCCGCAGTGCAGCACCGAGATCAACCTGACCCTCGCAGGGATACTGACCAAGACGTTCGCAGGCGACCCAGCAGACATGCAGGCTGAGTACGAGGCGCTGCCTTGCACCAGCAGCACGATGTTGGTCGAGTACGACCCGACACAGCGCCACCTCATGCCGTACATGGTCAACAACTGCGTCGGCCTGACCAAGCAGCTCCTCGGTCTCAACTCATGGGCAGTGACGCCCCAACAGCTTCACCGGCACCTGATCCTCAAGAAAGGCAGACCCATGCGCATCAACCTCACACTCGCAGGCTTCGGCGGCGGATCCAGCGGCAAGAACCCATTGGCCCCAGCCCCACCTGTTGGAGCAGCACCAAAGACACCCACGCCACCTCCTATGTCTCAGTCCGCCAAGGCACCCAAGGTGAAGACGCCAGCGCAGATGAACAAGCAGGCAGGCGCTATACGCAACGGCGCAGAGAACATCCGCAACACCGGCGGTGCGCAGGGGATGGATATCTCGTCCACCACATCGCGCGCCCTCAAGCAGTTGACAGGACAGTAACGTGGGGACGGACAGCTACATCTGGGTTCAGCAGGCCATCAACGAGGTCGTCCGTCAGGACGGGCGCAGCGTCAGCGTGGACCTCGAGCAGCAGTCCATCCACCGCTTGGGGCGCAACCTCAACATGACAGCTGACGTCCCCAACATCATCTGGAACGTGGGCACCGCTGACGAGATACTGCCAGCAGCTGGGACCAACCCCATCGACCGGCTGGTGTCATCCAGCGCCAGCGACACTGGGACCGTCGAGCTGCGTGGCCACACCAGCGACGCACTCGGTAATAAGACGTTCACGATCACCAGTGTCACGATCACGGGGCAGACACCTGTCGTGCTGACCACGCCGCTGCACCGCGTCGTCGACATCATCCGCACCGGTACACCAAAGCTGGTCGGCAACGTCTTTGTGTACGAGAACACCGCAGTGACAGCTGGCGTGCCCGGTGATCTAACCAAGGTGCACGCGAAGATCGACGGGGCGCTCGGTTACCAGCGAGGCAACAAGGCCGCGATCACCATCTCATCCGACGTGTACTTCTTCATCACCAGCTGGACCTTCTCGGTCAATCGTCAGCAGACCGGCTACTGCGACTTCACGCTGGAGACTAAAAATATCAACGAGGTTTTCCGCGAGCAGGCAGTCGCCTCCAGCTCGCGCGACACAGGCACAGACGTCATCACTTTCCGCCCGTTCCTCATCATGAAACCCAACGCAGACCTACTTGTGCGCGGGGTAGCAAGCGGCACAGGCATTCGTTCCACCACAGAAATCAGCGGCGTCGTCGCGTCGGTCAGGAGCTAACATGGCAGTCATCAGCCCAGAGAACTCGATGAGCGACGCGCTGGGTAAGCGCGGCCCCGCTCTCAAGCGATACCGCAAGCTCGAGGACGACCGGTCCAGCTGGAAGGCGCAGTGGCAGGAGATCACTGACTACCTGCTGCCGCGGCGTGGCCGATACCTGATCGAGAGCCAAGGCAGCAAGGGCCGGGTCCGCAACAGCAAGATCATCGACAACTCAGCAGGTCAGGCGCTGCGCACGCTGTCAGCTGGCATGATGTCGGGCATGACCAGCCCGACGCGGCCGTGGTTCCGGTTCCAGACGCGCGACGACACGATCATGGAGCAGGAGGGCGTGAAGCGCTACCTCGGCGAGGTCGAAGCAGTCCTGCGCCGTGTCCTCGCCGGCTCGAACTTCTACAACTCCGCGTCCACGCTCTACACCGAGCTGGGCGCGTTCGGCACTGGTGCGATGTACCGACGCCGCCACCCTCAGCACATCGTGAACTACCGGACGCTGACGGCCGGCGAGTTCGTCATCGCCGAGAATGAGTACAATCAGGTCGACACCCTCGGCCGCGACTTCACCATGACCGTGGCGCAGGTGGTCGAGCAGTTCATCTTCGACAAGGAGAGTGGCAACTTCGACTGGGCCAAGTGCAGCGACACCGTCAAGAACCTGTGGAACAACCGCAACTATGACCAGCTGATCAACATCGTACACATGGTTCAGCCACGCCGGCCGAGCGAGCGCGACCTGCGCAAGATGGACGGCGTCAATCGCCCGTACACCGACACCTACTTCGAGAAGGGCGGCGAGAACGACGTGCTGCTGCAGGATGGCGGCCACTTCCGACGCCCCTTCTTCTGCGTGCGCTGGGATGTGCTGAACGGCGACGTCTATGGGTACAGCCCAGCGATGGAGCAGCTCGGCGACATCAAGCAGCTGCAGCATGAGCAGCGGCGCAAGGCGCAGGCGATCGATAAGATGGTCAACCCGCCGATGACCGCACCCAATGCGCTGAAGGGAAAGCCCACCACCGTCATCGCAGGTGGCGTGACATACGTCGACGCGCAGAACGGCGGCGCTGGTTTCCAGCCGACATACCTCGTCCAGCCCCGCATCAACGAGATGCTGATGGACATCCAAGAAGTGCAGGGCCGCATCCAGCGAGGCTTCTACGCCGACCTGTTCGCCATGATGATCAATAGCGATCGCCGCCAGATGACAGCGACCGAGGTGGCAGAGCGCCACGAAGAGAAGCTGGCACTGCTGGGCCCGGTCCTGCAGCGCATGAACACCGAGCTGCTCGACCCGCTTCTGGAGGATCTGTTCTTCATCTGCATGGAAGAGGGGCTGCTGCCCGAGGCACCAGAGGCGCTGACCGAGACAGACATCGAGATCAAGTACGTCTCCATTCTGGCGCAGGCACAGGAGGCATCCGCCGCGTCATCGATGGAGCGCACGGTGGCGTTCGCAGGTAACCTCGTCGGCATCGCGCCCGACGTGCTGGACAACATCGACCTCGACGAGGCGATCAGAGAATACGCAGACATCCTCGGCGGATCGCCGAAGCTGCTGCGCGAAGTCAACGAGCGGGACAAGATCCGCCAAGCGCGCGCCGATGCGGCGCAGCAAGAGGCGATGGCGGCGCAGGCCAATCAGGGTGCGGACACAGCTCGCCTCCTGAGCGAGGCCGACACACAGAACCCCAACGCTCTGACAGAACTCCTCGGCAGGGGGCAGTCAACCAATGTCTAGGAAGGTCGTATACGACAGCTCAGATGAAGGTCAGGTCCGCGCCGCAGAGAAGGACGAGGCTGACCGGGACAAGGATCTCCAGTGGATCCTGTCCTCGCCGCGCGGCCGGCGCTGGATCTACGAGCTGTGCTACGGCAAGTGCCACATCGAACGGGCCAGCTTCTGCGGCCCCGATACCCACGGGACATCGTTCAACGAGGGAGGTCGGGCCATTGGTTCCGCCTTGATGGACGACGTCCGCACCGGATACTTCGGTGCATTTATGAAAATGATGGAGGAAAACCATGACCCAATCAACTGACGTAATCACCGAAGATACCGCCGCACCAACGGCGACAGCAGATCCTGCGAAGGGCGATACTCCTCCCGTCCCCGACGCAGGTAAGCCAGCTGGGGCTGCAGCTCCAGCTGGTGACATACTTGACACAGACGCCTTAACTGGTGCAGAAACGGACGCAACCAAGGACGTGCTGTCGGATGACGACGCCTCTGGTGATGAAGGTGTGCCAGACCGGTACGACTTCGACCTCACGGATAAGCTGAAAGAAGCTGGCTTTGAAGTAGACGAGGGTAAGTTCGAGAAGTTCTCGGAGGCTGCTAAGGAGATGGGGCTGTCACAGGCTCAGTTCCAAAGCATCATCGAGTACCAGTTCGAACAAACGCAGGGTGAGACGGCGGGCGCTGTCGAGCACTGGGAAAACAGGGTTCAAGGCTGGCGGGATACCGCACGCACAGACAAAGACTTTGGCGGCGAGAACTACGACGCAAACGTGAAGCAGGTCGCACAGACCTTGCAGAAGTTTGGGGATGCAGACCTCACAGCCCTTGTTCGGTCCCCGTCTGAAGACAACCCTGATGGTCTGGCAATCGGCAACAATCCAGCATTCCTGCGTTTCGTGAACCGCATCAGTAAGGTGCTATCCGACCCACAGCTCGTACTCGGCGAAGACGTTCAGAAGAGCGACGCCACCGAAGCCAAGCTGCGCCGGATGTACCCATCGATGTATAAAGATTAGCGCGTAAACACAGGAGGCCCACATGGCTGTTCTTAGCGTAAACAACCCAACTCTATCCGATCTGGCGAAGGTCACTGATCCAGACGGCACGATCGCTGACGTGGTCGAGATCCTCAATGAGACCAACGAAATGTTGATGGACATGACGTGGCTCGAGGGCAACTTGACCACTGGTCACCGTACCTCGATCCGTTCTGGTCTGCCGACCCCAACGTGGCGCAAGCTCTATGGCGGCGTCCAGCCGACCAAGTCGCGCGCCGTGCAGGTCACCGATACGACCGGTAACCTCGAGGACTATGCCGAAGTCGACAAAGACTTGGTCGACATGGCTGGCGACAGCGCTGCCTTCCGTCTTCAGGAAGACCGCCCCCACATTGAGGGCATGAACCAAGAGATGGCCGACACGCTGTTCTACGGCGACGAGACCACCGCACCAGAAGAGTTCACCGGCTTCGCGCCGCGCTTCTCTGACCTGAGTGCCGAGAACGGTGACAACATCATCGACGCTGGCGGCACTGGTGCCGACAACGCCTCCATCTGGCTGATCTGCTGGTCCCCCAACACATGCCACGGCATCGTGCCCAAGGGATCCACTGCAGGACTGCAAACTCGTGACCTCGGTGAGGACACTCTCGAGGATGCATCTGGCGGCTCCAACACTGGCCGCATGCAGATCTACCGCACGCACTACAAGTGGCAGGCAGGTCTTACTGTCCGCGACTGGCGCTATGTGGTTCGCATCGCGAACGTCGATCGCAGCTTGCTGACGAACGACATCTCCACCGGTGCAGACCTGAACGACCTGATGCACAAGGCGATCACCGAGATCCCGAATGCGTCGATGGGCCGTTGCGTGTGGTACATGGATAAGAACATCCTTGCCTTCCTGCGCCGCCAGACATCCAACGCTGTGGCTAACTCCACGCTGACCACCGACATGGTTGGCGGGACGATGCAGACTTCGTGGGGTGGCTATCCTATCCGTCGGTGCGACGCACTGGCTGGCAACGAAGCGCGCGTGGTCTAAGGGCCGCCTTCTCAAACTGAAAGGATCACAACATGATCATCGATAGTCTAAACGAGTTTGCGGATGCCTCGAGCGTCGCAGCAGCAGCCGGGACCACTCTGGTCGGTAACGTAATCGATCTGGGCGCGACCCCACAGGATCTGGGGAATGGCGAACCCATGTACCTGATCATCACCGCTGGTACTGGCATCATCACTGGCGGCGTCGCCGGCACGATCGCATTCAGCTTGGTGTCTGACGCCGCAGCTGCGATCGCCACCAACGGCACCGCCACCACGCACATCTCCACCGGCACGTTCGCCACCGGAGCAACTGCGATCGATGGCACTGTATTCGTGGGCGCAATGCCAACAGGTGCAGGCAAGGTGTACGAGCGCTACCTCGGTGTGCTCTCCACTGTCGGCACGACCACGACCACGGCAGGCACGATCAACGCCTTCCTGACCCGTGACCCATCCGCGTGGAAAGCCTACGCAGACGGCACTAACTAAACTAAGGGGAGCGGGGCTGTAGTGGCCCCGCTTCCGCTCATCTTGGAACGGGAGAACGACCATGAAAGTTAAGTTTGACAAGCACGGATTTTACCACCCCGCCTTTGGCCGCCTCGGACGTGGCAACGGCGGCGGGGTATGGTACACCCTGCCCAGCGTGTTCGCGGAGCAGGAGGACATTGTTGTCCCACTGATGGACAACACCTCCAAGCCACCACGCAAGGTTGGCGAGAAGAAGATCACGCGCTACAAGTACCTGCCGCAGTCTGCTACGATCTTTAAAGAGGACGCGGAGTTCGAGGCAATGCAGAAGCAGCTCGAGGACGATGGCGAAGACGTACCAAAGGCCGTCCGGCCGAAGCAGGCCTCTGATGCTGGCGAGTACATGCCGGGGGCGCAAGCCAAAGGCAAAGCACAAGGCGCGATCGAGCGCACCACTGGGAAGTCGCCTTCCCGCAAAGCATAGGTGAAGCATGGCTGTCTCTGAAGTACAGATCGCGAAATTAGCCCTCCAGTACATCGGGGACCGCTATGACATCACCAGCCTGAGCGAGAACACGCCAGAGGCCGAGCAGGTCAACCTCGTGTTCGCTAACATCAGGGATGCCCTCCTGCGAGAGCATCCTTGGAAGTTCGCCCTGCGCTATTACACTCCAGCACTGCTGATCGGCACACCGCCTGCCGGGTGGTCGCTGATGTATGCGTACCCCCCGGACGCCCTGAAGGTGCTCCGCATCGTGAACCCGATGGACCCGCTGCAGAAGAAGTATCCGCCCCTCGAGTGGACGGCATCGCGCAGCAACGACAACGCCAAGGTGCTGCTGACCAATCAGGGCGACCCTGAGTTCGAGTACACCAAGCTGGTCACGGTCCCGTCAGAGTTCGACGCCCTGTTCGACATCGCCCTCAGCTGGCGCATCGCCGCTGCCGTGGCCATGCCATTGACAGGTGACGCCCAGATCGCAGACCGTATGGTACGCGAGGGCGAACGTATGGTAGGTGTGGCCAAGATGGAAGACGGCAACGAGGGCTCTACAGGCCGCGCAACTCGCGAACCTGACTGGATCACAGCGAGGAACTAAGACATGGTCAAGATGATACAGCCCAGCATGGGTGGCGGCGAAGTCTCCCCTCCCATCGGTGCCCGCGTAGATCTGGCCAAGCGCGCCGTCTCTGTCGAGCTGGCCGAGAACTTTGTCGCGACCTTCACAGGATCGATGGAGAACCGGGCAGGGCAGCAGTTCGTGGCCCAGTGCAAACCCGGCTCGGGACCGCACCGCATCATCGAGTTCGAGTTCAACACCGACCAGACATTCGTGCTGGAGCTGGGGAACCTATACATGAGGTTCCACTCCTTCGGTGCCCAGATCCTCGACAGCACCCTCATCAAGACGATCACCGGGGCCACCGCCGCCAACCCTGTGGTTGTCAGCTCGACCGCCCACGGACTGAGCAACGGTGACGAGGTATACATCACCGGAGTTGCTGGCATGACCCAGCTGAACGGGCGCAACTTCAAGCTCACCGCCGTCGCAGCGAACAGCTTCGCGCTGATCGACCTGAACGGCGTCGCGGTCGACGGCACCGGCTACACCGCATACACCAGCGGCGGCACAGCGACCCCGCCGTATGAGGTCACCACCCCTTGGGCAGCTGCAGACATCGCCGACCTCAAGTACGCCCAGTCAGGCGACGTGATGACGCTGGTGCACCCCGACTACCTACCGCAGGAGCTGGTACGCATCGACAATGACACGTGGTCGCTGGCTGGGCTAAACCTGACGCCCGCTGTGTTCCCGCCGTTCGACATCACCGTTCAAGAGAAGACTGCCCCTGTCACCACATTTCTCACGAACATCACACAGGCCAACCCCGCCGTCGTTACAGACACCGCACACGGCCTGAGCACTGGAGATGAGATCCGCCTGACCGGTGTTGTCGGGATGACGGAGATCAACAACTTCATCTACGAGATCACCGTCCTGAGTGTGAACACGTTCTCTATTGCCTACGCATTCAACGGTGCTGCTGTGAACTCCACTACCTTCACGGCATACACCAGCGGCGGCACTGCTGAGGCGTTGATCCGCCCCCGCTCTTACGCCGTCACTGCCGTCAGCGCAGACGGTGGAGAGGAGAGCCTGCGTGGCGTGAACGATGATGGCCTCGCAATCACGAACATCACGCAGGCTAACCCTGCCGTGGTGACCTTCTCCACCGGGCACGGCCTAGAGCCGTTGGCCCAGATCCGCGTCTCCAGTGTCTTAGGGATGACCGAGCTAAACGGCGCACGGTTCCGCGCCGAGTTCATCGACGAGACGAGCATCAGCCTCAAGTACCTTGACAACACTGACGTGGACAGCACGACGTTCACCGCTTACGCAGGCAGCGGCGTGGTCCGCACGCTCTACACCATTGCCTATTCCAGTGCGGCGACGGACTGGGACAACAAGGTCCGGTGGTCTGCTATACTTGGGGCTGACAGGTACATCATCTATGCCACCGACACGGGCGGCCAGTTCGGCAAGATCGGTGAGAGCGAGACCACCAGCTTCGAGGATAACGGCCTCAGCCCAGACTATGGCGATACGCCACCGGTTTTCCGTGATCCATTCTTGGATCTCGCTGACGTAGGGGACAGGAACCCATCGACGGTCGGCTTCTTCCAACAGCGACGGGTGTTCGCGAACAGCAACGATTATCCAAACCGCTTCTGGATGTCGCAGCTCGGGCACTTTGACAACTTCTCGTCCTCCCGACCGCCGCTGTCTGACGACGCGATCACGCAATCTATCTCTGCGCGCCGCATCAATGAGATCCAGCACATCGTGCCCCTGAGTGATCTGGTGTTCCTGACCAGCGGCGGCGAGTACCGCGTGCAGGCAGGCGAGGGGCTGGTTATCACCCCTACGACGATCAGCATCTCGCCGCAGTCCTACTACGGCTCGACCTTCCTGCGCCCCATCGTTGCTGGCGACGTCGCCCTCTACATCAGCCCCGGCGAGTTCGTGCGTGACCTCGGCTTCCAGATCAACAGCAACAAGTTCGTGGGCCGGGACATCAGCGTCCTTGCCCGCCATCTGTTCGACCGGCGCACCATCGTGGACTGGGACTATGCCCCGGCCCCCAATGCTCTGGGCTTCCTCGTGATGAGCGATGGTGATGGGCTGTTCCTGACATACCAGCCCGATCAGGACATCTATGCTTGGACACGATCGACAACGCGCGGGCACTACAAGTCGACGTGCGTGGTCCGCGAAGCTGAGGCAGACATCATCTACGCCATCGTCGAGCGCGTCATCGACGGGTTCACGGTGAATATGCTAGAGCGGATGCAGGAGCGCCAGTTCGCCTCCCTGAGCGACGCCTTCCACGTCGACTGCGGCCTGACCCTCGACACCCCGATCACCATCACAAACATCACGGCAGCCGACCCGGTGGTCGTCACTGCCCCCGGCCACGGCCTATCCAACGGCGACATCGTCGACCTGTCCGACATCCTCGAAGACGCCGCCTCCACCAATCAAGGATCTAAGGTCAGCCCCGACTATAACGGCGTGGGCTTCGTGGTCGCGAACGCAACTGCCACCACCTTCTCGCTGCAGATCAGCGGAGCAGATTATGACGGCACCGGCTTTGCTGCCTACGCATCTGGCGGCGTCGCGCGCAAGGCAGTCACCGTCATCTCTGGGCTGTGGCACCTCGAGGGCGAGACCCTTGTCGCCGCTGCGAATGGCTACGTCGAGCGCGGCCTTCTGGTCACCGATGGGTCAGTCACGCTGCAGACCCCGGCATCCCGCGTCCATCTCGGCATCTCCTACTTCTCGCGCCTGCGCACGCTGCCGCTGTCGTCCTACGGATCCAGCGGTGGCGACATACAGGGCCGGTCGCAGAACATCACACGGCTCACCGTGCAGGTGGAGCGCACCCTCGGCATGTGGTTTGGCCCAGACATCAACACGATGCGCGAGGCCCGCTTCGGTATGCCAGCCCTGTATGGTCAGCCGCTCGAGATGGTCACTGACGACATTGACGTGACTATGAAGGCGAACTGGGGTAAGAGAAAGCAAGTGGTGATCGAGCAGCGCGACCCCCTACCTCTGAGCGTGCTGACCCTGATCCCAGACGCAATCGTTGGGGGTAACTGATGCAGGAACTTGAGCAGCTGCCGACATCACTGGAGGATCTGGAGGGCGAGCTGCTGCAGCTCCCTCAGATCGACTGCCAGATCACGCATCACTTCGGGCCGGGGATCTACATCCGCGAAGGGTCGATCCCCGCTGGCACCCTCATCATGGGGCACGCACACCGCACCTCGCACCTGAATGTCATCCTGCGCGGCAAGGTCGCCGTGGTCATGGACGGCGAGGTCCAGATCATCGATGGCCCCGCCATGTTCACCGCGCACGCTGGCCGCAAGGTCATCTACGCCATAGAAGACACCGTCATGCAAAACGTACACACCACGTCTGAGACCGACATCGACGCACTGGAAGAGCAGCTCGTGGACAAGAGCGACGTCTGGTGCGCGCACGAGGCGCTGGCCACGACAGATCTGCTGCTGGAAGCAGTAGGGGAGGCAGGCTAATGTTTATCGCAACCGCAGTCGCAGTCGCCGGTGTTGGCCTGTCCGCCTACGGCGCTTACAGCAGCTCCAAGGCCAACAAGGCGCAGTCCAAAGCGCAGGCCGAGCAGGCCGCCATGAACGCCGAGATCTCCAAGCGCAACGCCAAGGACGTCGTCAAGCAGGGCGACGCCGCCCTGTTCGACCAGAAGATCGCCACCTTGGTGTCTATGGGGCAGGTCCGCAGCGGCACCGCAGGCGCTGGCTTCGTCGTGGACAGCGCGGGCACCACTGGTGCGCAGCTGTACCGGTCGATGGCAGAGGCAGGGGAACTCGACATCTCTCGCCTGCAGGAGAACATCGAGCGCGAGGAGCAGCGCGCACTGGATCAGGGGGCGAACTTTACTGCGCAGGCGGACCAGTTTAAGATCCAGTCGAGAGGCTACAACCCGCTGCTGTCTGGCTTCACCGCTGGCATAGGTGGCCTGAACCAGAACGCCGACATCCTGTTCCCAGCCAAGGTCACATAGCATGCGCATCCCCACCCCAGTACAGCGTGGCCAGCCGGTCGGCAGCATCACCGTCGATCCTCTGCAGCCGGTATTCCAAAACACCCAGTTCGCCAACAACCAAGAGCTGGCGCAGAACCTCGGCTCTCTCGGCAACTCCCTCGGGACCGTGGGGTCCATACTGGACAAGCGCAGGGCTGACCTCGACACGCGAGCAGCTCAGGCACAGATCGACCTCGCGGTGCGCCAGATCAACGACCCACAGAACGGGATCCTGTCCCGCCGCGGAGCTGCAGCCAAGGGGTCAGCTGACGAGATCGACAGCATCATGTCTGGCGTGCGCGGCAACCTCAACCTCGAAGGCCTGCGGGGAAGCAGCCGTCAAGCGGTGGAGACCCTGCTCAAGTCGACGACCGAGAGCCTGTACAACCGGGTGGCGCAGTTTGAGCTGGGCCAGCTCGACGTGTACGACCGCGAGCTGAGTGAGGCGCGCGTGGCCGGTGCTGCCGACACCGCGGCAGCTGACCCTCTGAACAACGACGCCTACCAGACAGGCTACCTGCAGGCGCGCGACGCAGGCGTCCTACTTGCCGAGCAACAGGGCGCTGTACCGGGCGATGCACTCTACGACCAGATCGTCACGAAGCAGACGTCCACCGTCGTGCTGTCCCGCGTCGACGCACTGGCCAACACCAGCGCCAACGGCGCGAAGGACTTCCTCGAGGCTGCCTATGAGGCAGGCCACATCGACGCGACATCTTACAACGCCACGAAGGCGGCTCTGCAGCCTCGGATCATCGAAGAGAACGCGACCACCATCGCGACCGAGGCGCTGGCGATCCGCAACGGCGACAGCCTCATCGACCCGGCGACACCGATCATGGGGTTAATCCACAGCAGAGAGAGCGGCAGCGGTGGATACCGCGCGCTCTACGACCAAGGGCAGACCAGCAGGTTCTCTAACGTCGACATCACCAAGATGACAGTGCGCCAGCTGCAGGACTTCTCGGACCCGAGCGGGTCGTATGGCCAGTGGGTGAAGCCCCGCCTCGACCCCAATGGCTACGCCGCCAAGAACGGCCTGACGTCCACACCGATGGGCAAGTACCAGATCGTCGGCGGCACGCTGGACAGCCTCGTCGAAGAGATGGGCCTGACCGGCGACGAGGTATTTGACGAGGCGCTGCAGGACAAGATGTTCGCGACCCTCATGCAGCGCCGCCTGTCCGCCAGCTCCACGGCAGCAGGCAAGCGCGAGGGTCTGCGCAGCGAGTGGGAGGGCTTCCGCTCTGTCTCAGACGCCGAGCTGGACGCAGCGATCGCAGCCTTCGAGAGTGGCGACGGCGGCAACTATGGCACGCCAGAGGAGCGCATCGCAGCCGAGCCAGACATGGAGACCCGCCAGCTGGCGCAGCGCCTGTTCAACGCAGAGGCAAGTGCCGAGCGTGCAAGCGAGGAGCGCGAGCGTACCAAGGCGGTCGACGGCTTCTACGCCACACTGGACAGTCTGAGCGCCGAAGATCTGGCGGCCACCACATGGGACCAGCTGCTCAGTCAGACAGAGCGCGACATCCTCGGGTCCGACGTCACAGGGCTGCGCAACTGGTACTTGGCCAAGAAGGGCGGCGAGAAGATCGAGACCGACTTCGCCGTGGCCAACGACATGATGGACAACGCCGCAGGCGTCAACGGTAAGGCCGCGCAGCTGGAGTTCATGAACATGAACCTGAACACGCAGCGCGCGGTCCTGAGCGACCAGACCTACAACGACCTGCGCGAGACGCAGCGCGTGATGCAGGTCGCGGCCCAAGACCCCGACCTGCCGGACATCATAGATGCCACGCCGACGATGTCCCAAGTGAGTTCGATGGTCGACAGCAAGCTACAGGAGACGGGCTTCAAACCCAACGACGCCGACAGCCAAGCCTACGGGACGCGGTTGTCCCGGCAGGTGATGTCCAGCCTTCAGCAGAAAGCGCTGAAGATGAAGGGCTTCAAGGGGTGGACGGATCTGGACATCCTGAACGAGATCGATCTGCAGAGCGTGCGGATCACGGTCGACGACGGCTTCGGCGGCCTCAAGGACCAGACCAACGTCCCGCTGTTCCAGATCGGCATCGATCTGAAGAACGAGAACGCGACGGCAGACGACCTCATCAACGCCGCGCGTGATGGCACGGTGACGGTTGGGGAGTACGTCCTGAGTGCAGCTGGCATGGCCGACGCCAAGGAGAAGTACCTGCGCGAGAACCCTGCGTTCGAGGATGTTTACGCGGACGACTTGATCGAGTATATCTATGGACAGCTGCGGCAGAACCCCGCTGCCCTCATGGGAGTGACATCTCTTGCAGACCAAGTCGAAGAAGATGCACTGGCCGATGGCGTAGCCAGATCAGACGCGGCAGGGCGTGCCGCGCAGGCGGCAGCGACGCAAGCAGCAGACGCAGCAGAAGACGCAGCAGCTGCAGCAGCAGCAGAGGCCGCAGCAGCAGCAGATAAGCCACCTGCCCCGGCACAAGATCCCGCATCGGGCGCAAGTATCAGGCGGCGGACAGCTCCGAAAACTGAGGCACAGCTCCAAGCCGAGGCGGACCAGCGGCAGCTCGACGAAGCCCGTGGGGTGAGGGTCACAGGCAGCACCACCGGGAACTCCGGTTACTGATCAAATTAAGGACCGAGATATTGGCCAATTCAGACTTTACCCGCGCGCTGAGAAACGAGCAGACCCAGCTGGCGCAGCGGAGCCTGCAGCTTGGCCGCCAGTCGGGTAACCCTGATCCGCTGGCCACTGTCGCGTCGTCGATGCCGATCAACGCCGAGCGGCTGCGGAACCCTGAGCCCACAGCACAGCGGATCCAAGACGACTTCACGGCCAAAGACCTTGCCCACCTCGCGCAGCGGTCGCTGTCGTGGATGAGCGATGCCCCCGAAAACCCAGCTATGATCAAGGACGAACTCCCAGAGATCATCGACTGGGAGAAGACGATCATGCGGAACCTCGACAGCCGCGAGGCGGGCAACGTCTCGCGCGGCTACGAGAACTTCAAGCTGCTCCTCGGGAACACCGGGGCTGGCCTCGCCTTTTCTGAGACGGAGCTGCAGCTCGATCGATCCACCACGGAGATGAATAATTTCACGCTGGCTGCGCGCGCGCAGGCGGCAGGCGAAGAGCTGGACTACAACTCCCTCGACCTGCCATCAGGCGGCCACGACCGGCGCAACGCGATCAACTCGGTGGAGCGGTTCATGACCGCATCGCCTGAAGAGCGCACCCGCATCATGCGCGAGCTGTCCGTCAACGTACTGAGCAACGAGGCATCAGCAAGCAAATACTACGCCAAGCTGCGCGAGCTATCGGCAGAGCGCCAGCGAGTGAACTTCACGGCTGTGCAGGATCTGCGCGACATCCGCTCCGCAGGCGACCTGCTGGAGTGGGGCGTGGTCCAAGGCCTGCCGAGCCTCGGCATCATGGTCGGCATCATGGGCGCTGGCCTCCTGACCGGCGGTGTCGGCGGCGTGGCGGTTGCTGTGGGTGCTGGTACGGCAGTGGCGCAGGGCGAGATCGTGTCTGGTCAGGTCGAGAACATCGACAGCATGGTCATGTACACACCAGAGGAACGCCTGCGCGCGCGCCAGATGGCGCTGATCAGCGGATCCCTCGAGGCAGTCCTTGGACCAACCGGGCGCGTCACAGCGCTGGGCACACGCAACCTGTTCAACGCCGTCACCCGGCGCGAGGTGCTCGACAAGCTATCCGAGCCAGTGCTGCGCCGAATCTCGCAGGGCTACCTGCGCCGCATCGGTGCGCCATTCCTGCGCGACGGTGTAGAAGAGTTCATCGCCGAGGGCGCACAGACCCTGATCGAGCAGTACGGTGTCGACGGCAAGCTGGAGCTCAACAACGAAACCATGTGGGCGGCGCTGAACGGTGCTGTACTTGGCGGCATAACTGGCGGTACGATCGGCATGAGCGTCGGCGCGCGCGGCGCGATCACCAACGAGCGCACGGCGCGCGCGATGGCAGACGCTGGCCAGACCGTACAGACGATGGACCAGCTCGCGGCCGTGACCCAGCAGTTGAAGCTGACCACGCGGTCGCCCTCCAAGTTCAGGGCGCTGACTGACAAGCTGGGCCTGTCGAACACGTCCGTGTTCTTCCAGACTGACGACATCATCACGCACGCGCAGGAACTGCGCATCTCGCCAGAGACGCTGGTCGAGCGCCTCGGCGGATCTCCTGAAGACTTCACGGCAGCACGCGACGGCAATGGCCGGATCGCGGTGAAGGCCAGCGGCGTGGTTACGAGCCTCGCAGGCGACAGCGCCGAGTTCATCAAGGCCAACGCATCGATCACCGCTCAGGGCTTCACGCCCACAGAAGCCAAGTCGATGACCGACATCCAAGCCGAGATCGCTGATCAGCAGGCGCTGCAGAACGACCTCGAGACGATGGCACCGAAGCGCAAGAGCATGCTCACGCAGATCACATCGCAGCTGAAGGCTACTGGGCGGATGACTGCGCCCGAGGTCGAGGCGAACGCATCGCTGGCGACTGCCTTCTTCGAGACGATGGCCACCCGGTACGGCACCAGCGCAGAGGATATGTTCCAGCGCATGGGCTTCGACATCACCGGCGAGGCGCAAACCCTCGACGATCTGGCCACCGGACAGAAGGAGCTGGCGACCCAGACAGCCGCGGTGACAAAGCTGCAAGGGATGGTGGCCCAGCTCGAGGCAGCTGTCGCGGCTGCTGACCCTGAGACCAAGGCAGAGGTTGAGGCACAGTTGCAAGAAGCCATCACCCAGCTCGAGGCTGCTGGCGTTGGCATCGAGGAGTTGACGGCTGCCGTCGACGCAGGCGTCGCGCAGTTCCAAGAGGGCCGCGCCGCACAGGATCCACAAGCTGCCGGGGATGGCGCGCAAGCTGCCGACATGACCGTGCTCAACCAAGCACCCGCAGGGGTGGATACGTCAGTCGCGGGTGGCCTCACCAGCAAGAGCTTCATCAGGACGCGCGACCTCGAAGGCGCGAGCATCTACCCGATGTTCGCCGACCTCACGGCAGCAGGCTCCACCTATGACAAGCTGGACGGGCTGCCGCTGGCCCCTACACCCTACCTCGGCGGTCCCAACTTTCCGTGGCTGAAGGCGTACAGAGACGCAGGGGTGGTCTGGGCGTTCAACAAGGTGGGCGTGATCTCCAAGGTCCGCAACAAGGTCAGGGCGCTGAGAGAGCAGTCCTTGGCGCAGGGTGGCGATGGCCGCGTGGTCATCACGATGCTCGCCATGAAGGACGACGCGCACACGTCAAACGAGATGACAATCAACGCGCTGCTGCGGACCCTCGAGGGGGTCATCAAGGCTGGGCAGTTCCCTGAAGGGCAGCTGCAAAAAGCGCACGACCTCATCACATCAAAGAGCAACAAAAAGGATGACGGCTACGCCGGTCTCGCGACGCTGCCTATGCTTGACGACGCCCCGGCGCTGCACGACTGGATCCGTCAGGCGACCTTCACCACGCGCAAGGCTATGGCAAACGAGATGAACAGCGCGGCGTTCAGGTCTCTCGAGGGCATGTTCCCTGTGGGCCGCGTCATCAGAGAAGCCGTTGACCCAGACTACCGCGCGACCCAGCAGGGTGACGCACTTCTGGCGATGGAGATCGACCCAGACGCCGACGACCTAATCATCGACTTCGACGACCCAGCGCAGGCCGGTGACATCCCACGCCACCCGGCATACCGCTACGGCATGCGCGGCACTCTGGTGGGGTCGTTCTCTACGCACATCCCGATGGAGGTGCTCTACAAAGACTTGCTGGAGGAGGTCACCTCCAGATCGAAAGAGGGATCCAACCCCAAGTTCCTGATGGAGCGCCTGCGCACCACAGACGAGCAGATTGTCACGCCCGAGATTGTGCGTCAGGCAGAGGTCATCGAGCAGCTGCACGATTACCGCGTGGCGCAGGCGTACACTGCCGGGTTGGCTGGCCAGTGGCGCAGCAGTGACGACGCCGCAAACGCAGGCGGCATAAACCCCGCCGAGTTCGAGCTTGCACTGATCGAGAACGAGGCCGCTGCCACCCTCACAAAGTACACCAAGGCTGACATCAAGGCCGGGAAAAAGGACGGCTCGCTCCGCGTGTTCCAGCTCGGCGACACCCGCGTGCAGGACGGCGGCCTCAACGTCTGGATGGGCGTGAAGAAAGGCCTCGACTACAGGGAAGAATACCCGAGCGACGTGACCAACAAGCTGGTCGCAGACGGCGTGCTGACGGACAACGAGACAGCACTTGTTGGCGTGGCCAGCAATGAGCTGGGCGTTCAGGGCATGGGTACGTTCCAAGTTCTCAAGGCCATTGAGGAGGGCGTCACGGTACTAGACGCCTTCAAAGTGAAGAGCGAGAGCAAACCGGCTGGACT
>TARA_R110000764_G_scaffold1029_12_pt1 | contig 48350 bp, 36 predicted proteins | sample TARA_R110000764 | Tara Oceans TARA_R110000764 (sample SAMEA4398111) | marine metagenome | biome: Polar Biome; feature: [SRF] surface water layer (ENVO:00010504); material: water (ENVO:00002006), including particulate matter (ENVO:01000060) such as... | depth 5 m | reverse complement strand
TTTCATTTTTAAAATAGCGCGGTTTGAATAGTTGCGACTTCTAATTTTTTATTAGGTTCATTATTAACTAAATCCCATCTGTAGAATTCCCTTGCAATGTGAACTGACTTAGGTTTTTCCATTACATCAAAACTTAATTCACCAATTGGGTTTTTATAAGCATCCGAGTGTTGCCATGTTGTCCAACCATTACGATCACACATTATAGCAATCATCTCATTCATAAGATTTACTAGTTCAGTTCTCTCTTGCCAAGAGCCAGCAAAGGGTGTATCCTTATAGAATCCAGTCTTTGGTAATTGTCTAGATTCATTCTCAATAGGAAGTGCTTGTACAACATCTATAGTTTTTATACCTGAACTAATAAGCATTTGTTCATACTGATTCATCATCTTAGTTAGAGCAGCCTTAGGATCAGGCTGTCGCATTAAATGATGTCTAATGTCGATATTACCAATGTATATTCTAAGCTCAGTGGTCCATGGGTAAACATACTCAGCTAGCCCACGCTTTAGGGTTCCAAATAGAGTTAGTCCATCATTTCGATTAACCATAAACTCTGGTGTATATTGACTAAAACTATGAGAGTCTCCAAAGCATAATTTATCAGTCTTCTCAATATGATCTACTCTTTGTATTTTACCACAAATAGATTTAGCCTCATCAATTCTAACCTCAAGTGTTTTAAATAATTCAGATCCAGTCTTAAGCCTCTTCTCAATTAGAGTGCCGACGCAGGGCATATCGTGATGTAGTGAATACATTCTAATACCTTTAGAAAATAGTCTAATTATTTGATTGTATAAATCATCATTAGCTCCACCAAAAATATTAAAGTTACCTTTAAATTCCATGCCATGCTCAATTAAGACTACATGAAAATTCTCTTCCCAATGAGTTACAGTATCAGTAATCACAGTAACATCTGTATATCCAGCAGATTTTAGCTGATTACACAACATAAAAGCCCAGCCAGACTTATGTGAACTTGGCTTAGGGCTTAATTTACCAACAAGTGCAGATATTCCTATCTTAATTGACTTGTCAGTTTCATAATCTGTAAAGTACTTAAATTCCTGCATCTGCATCGGTTGTGTTAATTGGTTTTTCAGTTTCGCCATATCCATATTTTTTAATATAGTTATCTAGGCCGCCAATATATGCAACTGCATCAAGAAGGTTATCTTCTTTATAATTGTAAGAATGTCTACTTAATTTAAGTGCAACTAATGCAGCATACATGTCAGCTCCGGTAAACTCTTTGCCGGTCATACCTGAACAAACCATTGCAGCTCTGCGCATGCCTTCTTCAAAAGGACCATACATGCGTTCTTTCTCTTCTGATCTGTGATTAATAATTTTATCAGCTTCGTTTAATATATTCATGTGATTTACTTTAGTGTTATATGTATAATTACTAGTTTGTTTAGATTTTTTAGACAAAAAAGGCCAGTCTTTCGACTGGCCGATTTAAATAAGTAGAGTTTTAGATCTTAATTCAATAAAGCTCCAATTTGAGCTTTAGGATCTAATGCATTTGTTTTAAATGGGTTTGGTACTTGATTTCCAAGATCCCAAGATTTTCCTAATACATTTCCTGCTTGAACCATTAATTCTGTTGAGTCTTTGTCAGTCATTGCAAATGCAAGATTTTGAGGTGCGTGTGTTGCAACGTGAGTCATTCCGTTTACAAGTGACCAAATAGACTGGTTTGTATGTGCATTTTTAAGTTCGCCAGTTGAAAATTCAGAAGGGTTTTGGTTTGCTCCAACATAAGCGCTATTGTTAGATGATAATGGAATCCAATTATCAGCTGCATCACCAACGTGTCTTTTAATTATATTATGAGCTCTTTTCATTTCGTGTAATGATGCTGGAGTTTTCATTGCGTTATTTACAGTATCTCCAAATCCTTGTGGTACAAAACCTTGTTTGCGTAATTGTCCCATATGATCGAAGAATTTCTCCATAGAATCTTTACTTAAATTATTAAGAGTATAAGATTCTTGTGACATCGCTGTGCTTAATCCATTAGAACACCAAAGGCGATTTACGTAAGGCATTACTTGAATACCATTACTAGGACTGTTTGTTAGTGTTAATCCAGCTTTAAAAACTTCATCCGCAACTCCAAATTCAGCGTTAGGATTAAAAGCATTAATTGTTACTAAACCTTTATTAGCATCAACTCCCCAGTTTGTAACCTCAAGTCCATGTTGATCTATAATTTGATCTGCAAGGTTCATAAAACGTGAATGGCTAATAAGTCCAGTTGCTGTTTTTGAAAAGCCAAGAACTTTTTTAGTAGTAGGTGATACGATTAGTGTAATCTCGTTTAACTGAGATGACATTGCGTTTTTCATTTGATTAACAAATGACGCTTTAGCTTCCGGAGAAAAAAGAGTGTCAAACTTTTTTGCAAACGTTTGGCTCATTCCGATTAACTTAATTAATCCTTTAAATGCATCCTTAGTAATCTCTAAGCGCTTACCTTGGATTTCGATTGTAGTATCATTAATAAGAGTAATTTGTCTAACTGCAATAGTTTTACGAATTGCTTGAGAGTTTAAAGTTTCAGCTTTACGATTTTGAATTACTGAATTAGATAGTGTTGTTACTGACATATGTTTTTAATTTTAATTTATAGTGAATACTTTGTTAATTGTTTCAAGATTACGCGTACTTTTTTGCGGATTCTTTTTGAAGTAGTTTAAGAAACTTATCCGAGTCCAACTTAGTTGGTTCCGACCATTGTATCTCATGGTCTATATATTCGAATGCCTCGTAGTCATTAGACTCTGTCTCTAGCATTTGCTTAAAAACCACGACGCAGCTTTCCTCTTCATAAAGAAGAATGTCCGACTCCATCTCGACTGAGAATTGAAAACCACCTTTCATTTTCCAACGCTGTGGGCATTGTCCAATTCCATCCCAATCGTGGGCTCCGTAGTTCTCTTTGTATTGACAATTGATAATAACTTTACTTTTCATAATGTGTGTTGTTTAAGTGTTGATGTTTAATTACAGTACTAATATACGAATAATAATTGACATAAAAAAATCTAGAGGCAACTATTTTGAAAAAAGTTATTAACAATCTCGTTTCTTGTGTTTATCCTTGCGATTATACTGCTTTTTACTCTTATGGACATTACCGCGTAACGCTTGCCATATCTCTTGAATGGTAAATTGCGTACGTTTTAATTTAGTTTCTTTTTTGTCCATTGTGTTTGTGCTTTAATTACAGTACTAATATACGAATAATAATTGACATAAAAAAATCTAGAGGCAACTATTTTGTAAAAATTGCAAATTTTTCTGCTTCAATTTGTTTAATCTTAAGTGCAATATCCGGTCCTTTAACTCCGAATTCCTTCATAACATCTTTACCGTTTGTAGATGGCTTGTATTTAAAAAAGGCTTTGATCATTTTAGAATCTAATCTATTGATCTTTGTAAATTCTAGAATAACTTTCTTATCAAGGCCGCTATTACTAAATTGCTTATGTAAATCAAATACATTAGCTGGATCAAATGACATTAGAGCTTTTAAGAATATAACTCCACTAATTTCATCATTTGAAAAAGTAGCCTTATTCATTTCTTTCTTAAGAACATCTGTATCATTTGCCATAAACAGATGAGTCAATTGAATTAACCAATTATTTGTATTAATAAACTTTTCACTAATAGGCAATGTTGGAAACATAATATTCCATAGCTTAAATTCGGAAACCATCTCTAAGTATTTCTTAGCAGACTTTGCAGTCGTTACTGATTTCTTAAATTCATCTCTAATTCTTTCTGGACTAATACCTTCTAAACTATTATCTGTTAGAATAGCTTCGGCAGTTTCTTTCTCTAACTTACTTCCAGTTCTACCAGCAAATCTAAGTGCTCGTAGTTTTCTAAGAGGATCTTCTGCAAATCTATCTGCAGCAACACCGACAGTTCTAATCTTTGAATTCTTTATATCATCTAAGCCTCCCACAAGATCTACAACCTCTTCTCTACCCATATCATAGAACAATGCATTAATAGTTAGATCTCGCCTTAGAACGTCTTTATCTATTGTAGAATACTCTACAGCATCAGGTCTTCGACCTTTACCAATATCTTCCCTAAAGGTTGCAACCTCAACTCCTGCTGGATCTGATGGCACATTTACAATAACCACACCAAATTGATGTCCAACTTCTCCAGTGGTTGTGTAACCTGCGCTAGTAACTATATCAATAACTTCTGCTGGGAATGCGTCTGTGGCTAAATCAAAATCCTTTGGTTTATTACCAAGTAGTGCATCTCTGACAGCACCTCCAACAATATACAATTCCTTACCATTCTTTTTAAATAATTTATGCAAATCTAATATATCAGAAGGCACATTCATTTTAAGTGAATTCTTCGCCTCTGTTAAAAGTTTAAAATCTGTAAAGCTATGTAAGTTCATATATTATATATCTTGTTTAACTATGTACTAATATAATAAAAAAGCCCGAGACTAAAAAGTCTCAGGCTTATTATTTTGTTAAAGTTATTAACAATTATCCGTGTTTCTTAACAGTCTTTACTAATTCGTCTAGTGATACCTTAACATGTTGTCCATAATCAGCGTGTAGATCTCCGTCTGAATCTAATGGTTGCATGTCTTTCCATTCTGTATATTTAGCGATAAAAGCTTCACTTGCATCTACTATTTTCTTAATATCTGATTTCGCATAGTCTTTGCCATACCATGAATTAGGATCAACATCCTGTCTAGCTGTTTCGTCAGTAAACGGATTTTTAATTTCTGTTCCTTCACGATCGAATGAATATGCTTCGAACGATTTTAAATATTTCATTCTTTTCTTTTTCTTTTTGTATTCTTCTTCTGCATCACCTTTACCGGCTGGAACATCTCCGGAACCTATACCACCATCCATTGGTAATACTACTGGTCCCATTCCACCAATTCCTGCTGGAGTTATGTGTTCGTTAATTTCATCTCCATCCCATTCCCATTTAAAACCTTTACCGTCTGCACCATTACCTAAATAACCATACATACCTTTTCTAAATTTATCAAAGAACATTGCAGCACCATCGCTTCCAACTTCGTTTTTTACATATTTTCTTGCTTCTTCATCATCTAATGATTGAATATAAGCGCGACCTTCTTCAAATGAAAATAAAATTCCGGATTGTGTGTTAATCCATGTGCCTCCGAACCATGTATCATTATCCTCATCATGTAAATCGTCACCCCACATGTCATCCTTCATTTCGAAGTCTGTCAATTGAGATTTGCCATACTTTAATGCTTCTTTTTCTGTCTTAAAGAAATGAGCAGTAATGTAATCTGCAGTTTTTTCTGTTACGTAAAATACCTTTGCCATTTTAGTTTTATATTTAGTTTTTTACCAAGCGTAATCGAATCCTTCGATTTTAGCTATTTTTTCTTTAAGTGATAGAGCGTAGTTCTTAATCTCTCTTTTATACCAAGATTCAGATGAACCAAATCTTTTTTCAGATTCTTCTTCTTGTCTAACATAATCACAATATCTAGAATAATCATCTAATACATTTGACATGTGATTAGAAGCATCTCTTAATTTAACCTCTTTTCCTTTTGCACTTTGACCAATTTTGATTTCATCATATCTAGTCTTTTCACCTTTAGCTAAACCGTCTTTAATTTGATCGGTTAACATATCGATTGCATCTGCTACCATTTTATCTAATGGCATTTTTGCAGCCTTAGTAGCTAAAATCTGGTGGTATCTGTCGTTGTTAGCTTTCTTAAAATCTTTATCATCAGTAAATGCGACAGCACCTGCTTTAGCAGCGGCTCTTGCATCTCTTAATTGTTGAGTAGAATACTTTTGTCTAATTAAGTCTAGGTTAATAATAAGAACTCTATCAGAAACTTCTGCGATTCTTTTACCATTATTAAGCCCAGTTCCATTCCAGCCTCTGTATTTATGTGATACACCAACTTGGTCACTAGAACCTTTTTTACCGTCTTTTTTAAATGATTTAGTTCTTGAATATCTAGACCAGTCATTAGTATAAAATTCTCTATCACCAGACATTGCTGCTATTAGAGTACCTCCACCTGGTACAGTTTTTAAAGCACCGTAACCAGCATCATAAGGACAATATGGATTGTCTTTTTCAGTATCAGATATAAAGAATAATATATGTTTTGATCCTCCATTTTCTTTAAATACTTTACTTGGATCATTACTTACGATCATATCCTCATCACCTACTTTATCTAATGCAACTTTAGCTAATCCGTAAAAACCGCCAGCCAATGACTTTAAGTTTTCTCTACCGTATTTACCTTCTTTTCCGCTAGATAGAACACTAGCTAGTAAGCTACTACCTAATGCTTCGTTTAATGTCCCATTAGAAGATGAAAATGCTTCAAAAGATTCATGTATAAATGTTTTTTTCATATTTGTATTGTTATTGTTATTTTCTAATTTAGCTACTGAAATATCTTCTCTTAAATCAAACCCTTGGTTTGTAAGATCAAATAGTTTTTTATACAATGTAGAAATTTGCCTTTCTAAAACCCTGGCATCCCTTGGAGCCATTGCGTTAATAGCGCGTTCAATATCCAGTCCACTATCTTCGTCTAATAATAATGCAAGAAGATCGCCAAACTCTTTTACTGTCTGTCCATTAGCTTCAGTAACTACAGATTCTAGAATAATTGAATTTAATTCTTCTTCTTTATTAAATCTAGCGCTACGTACATCATCAGTTACTTCTAACTTAATACCATACATTGCAGTCAATTTAACCTTTACTTCTTTTCCATCAATCGTAGCTTCAAATTCTTTAAATGCATTTGCTTGTTGTCCAAATCCAGTAACTTCATATTGACCATTTTTTGTATCAAATATTGTACCGATTCTAATCTTGTTAAGAATCTTTGCACCCATCATACCTATTTTACCAATAGATAATGTTTTACCCTCAGATATAGGAAACACATTTAGTGCAGGTATGTCTAATTCGCTTAGAATTCTAACACCCCATTTTGAAAGCTTAACTCCATCTTCAGAAACATTAAAATATTTTGAATTAGCAGTTCTCCACCTTTTAGGGCTTTTTGATACTTTGGAAAGTATTTTAGTAAATTCTTCTTCAGTTAGTATACCATCTTTCATTGCCTTTAGAACTTCATTTCTAACACCAGCAGTTTTCCCAACAGTAGATGCCGGGTGGTTTTCGGTATATTTTCTTTTGATCTGTATTTTTTGCCCTTCTTGTAGAAAGTCTTCAAATTTGTTCATGTCTATTTAAGTTTTTTTAATATACCATCTATTTCTGTATATGAACAATTTTGTCCCTTAACAATAAACGACCCATATGAGATTGAAAGGTTTGCACCTTCACCTCCGGATTTTGATTGAGTTTTATATGCTTCTTCTATAGAAGCTTGATCTTCTGCAACAGCAACAACCTTAGGTCTAAATCCAGCACCTACGTTATGATCATTTTGAGATCTTAAATACATTTGTTCTCCATTTACTTCTACTGTATTATGTAGTATTAAAGCGAAACTAGTTTCTCCTTTAGCTGGTAAATCAAAACCGTCAAATGCATACTTATTAAAAAAGTAAGACCCTAACTTTATTTTTTCATTAACTAAATTATTAGTAAATGTTTCGAATGTTTTTATATTTTTCATATTAATATTATATTCTTTTGTTTATATATTCTTAATAAAATCGTTGAATGTTTGAAAATCTACAATATTAGCCTCTGCTACAACTCCCATAGAGTCTTCTAATTTAGATTTTAACTCAGCATACATACTATGTAATGGATTAGGAGTTAGCTTCTTAAAGAGCTTCTCGTCACCATCTAGCATTGCATTTCTTACTTGTGTTGCTGAAATATTCTTACCTGTTCTAGGTATTTCAAATAAACCAAAGTCATCTCTAACTCCTAGATCATCTCTATATTCTTGTTTATCTACTTGGAATCCATAGGTTCTCATTCTATCACTTCCTGTTCCCCATAATACTGGTTCGTATTTCGGTCTCATTTCATTAAACATAGTGTCAATACCACCAGTTGGAATTACGAAAACTTCTTCGATTGGATATTTAGATTTTAAAGAGTTAATCATTGCTACTTGAGTGTCCTCATCATAAGGTCTCTTAAATGCATCCTCTTTTTTCTTGTTCTTAGCCTTTACCAATAAGATTACTACTGGATAACCGTTTTGCTTATGAATAGTTTCAACTACTTTAGCATGGCCTAGTGTAAACGGCTGGAATCTACCAACAAACATATTAACTAATTTCTTACCTTGTTCTGGGTGTTTTACCTTTAAGGCCTCTAAAATTGGACTTGTTTGTGTTTTTAAATTTTGATTGTTTAAATAAGTTTGGAAATTCATAACTTCATCTTCTTTTACATCTCCAACAATTAGGCTTTCAATGCTCTTAACTATTGTATTTAATTTTGACATTAAATCTTTATTGATAATATCGGTTTCTTTATTCCTCTTCTTTCTAAAACTACCTAATGCAATTTTATATAGCTCAGATAAAACTTTATTGCCTACTAATGATATTGTTTTTTCATTCTTAATAAAAGTTTTATTAAGCTCAAAGCCTGGAAGCGATGCAAAGTCAGCAGAATTAAAACTAGATCCAATATATTTAGTTGCATGCTTATCAATATATGCATTAAAAATAATTGAAATTAGTTCAATATACCTTTCGTCTGTTTTTTCTGACTCTAATTTAATTGTATTAAAATCATAACCGCTCATAAATTCAACCAGGTCCAAAATAGAAAGTTGATACATGTCAGAAGGTGTCCTGTCATTATTATAATCTCTATCAAATCTTTCTAATTTAAAACTTTTTACATTCTTACCTTCGTAAAAGTTAATAATAAATGAATCTATATCTTTATCTAATGTATTGTTTAATGCTGCGCTAGAAGTTGCAGAATTAAATATATTATAAACAGCCCTAGTAAAAGACTGGTCTTTAAATTTATTTTTAAAAGCCTGATCAGAGAGTTCTAATATAGACAACAGTTCAGTTGTCTGATCTTCTGATAATTTACCTTGAAATATAATTTGAGGCCTTTGTACTTCTAATAGATCTGACCAATGATAAAGAATATTTGGATCCCTAATTACTTTTTTAATTTGATTAGGATTAACTGGACTCATAGTTTGTATATGAGTTAGTATTAAATTATTTTTAGGTAAAACATCATATTCAATGTCAACCGCTTTTTTAGTTGGTAAATAATCAAAACCAAATTTCCAGTCTGTTGGAAGTTTCTCTAAAAGTTTAGGATCTAGAGACTTAAAATAATTAATTGCATTTTCATAATATTTAACAATAGTCCTATCAACTTTATTCATAGGTATTTTTGAACCACTCTTGTAGAATTCAAATTCTCCATTAGAAGATCTCTTAACATGAAATGAAGAGGCTTGTATCTTTTCAGATATAAGACTTGTTGATTTTATTAGTTTAATAAAATCTTGTCTGTTACTTGATTCAAAATATGTTTTTAGATTTTGTAATGCCATTGTTAGTTACCGTATTTAATAATTCCCATTAATTGATTAATTGCAGCAAAAGTTCCAGTTAGTTTATAAGTATGTCCTTTATATCTAAATACTAAACCTTCAGTTGGTATTATAGATTCAATACCTCCGATTCTATCTAGACGTTCTAACTCTTTAGCTACTTTATTTATCTGAGTTATATCTCCACCCTTTTTAATCTTATCAGCTTCAGTTCTAATTTGATTATGTAGCCTTTGCATTTCCTTATCTGGATTTGCAGCCACAAAATTAGAAGCGTTCTTTAAGATAACAGAACCTAGTTCTAAGAAGAGATCCTCAAAGGGTCTAATGTTCTCTTTATATTTCTTTTTAATATCTTCCTTGTCAAACTTTTTAATAAGAGCTGCTTTATCTTTTCCTAACTCTTTATCAAGTGATCTTAGATTAAGTGTTTTCTTATCTCCATAAGCCCATCTTAATAATAAACCTTCTTTATAGTCTTGTTGTACGTCAGGGAAGTTTTTATCAATAGTTTCTCTCCACCACATTTCGTGGTATCTAGAAACCTCATCAGCATCTGTTAATCCATAACGATCTCTTAATACTTCAACCTTTTTTATAAACTTAAGTTGGTTCTTTTCAAAATCAATATCTTTACCTATTTTAATAATTTGTGGTGGAATAACCGTAAAGACTTTACCAATATTAGCGTTAACTTTTTCTAAAGCAGCAGCTATTGATTTACCATATTTAGGCTCTTCACCAATTATATTACCATTACCATCAGTTATTTTAATACCATGAAACTGAATAACATCTCTGTCATAATAGATAACATTTGGGTTTTTAGAATAGATAAGCTCCATGTTCATAAAGTTCTTACCATTATCAAATACTTCTAAATCTTTATTAGATAACTTAACTAAGGATGTTGCTAAATCTTTAGCTGCAAAAATATAAGTTTCCTCAACTAATTTTGATGCATGTCCAGTAAACATAGTGATGATACCACTGAGGTCTAATGGGTTTGCCATTTGTCCTTTATTTCTAGCAAACATTGCTTGGCCATCCTTTACAGTGACAAAAAGATTTTGCCCATCGGTTTTTTCAGTAGGCTCTTCTTCAAAATTAAGTTCGCCACTAAGTCCCGATTGGATTAGTTTTTTAAAGTCTCCAAATGTTAATTGTTTATTATCAAATGGATGTGACATGTGCCCTGCAGCACCACCTTCGAGTATTAAAGACTCATTAACTGAAAATGAAGGAGCCTCTTTCAAAGTCCTTCTTTCCAGTACAAAATCTTTATACGATTTTAGTTTTTTCATATTATGCTAGTGATGATTGTAAGATTCCAGCTGCTTTACCATAGTCTCCATCTGATTTAGATAAAATACCATCAACAACTTCATCTGCTTTTGCTTGGTCGAACTCTTCGCCAAATGCTTTCTTTAATATACCATACGCGTACTCTTTAAAATCTTCCTCAGATTTAATTTCAGCTTCATTAACTACTGATTCCTTTACGAAATTCTTAAGATCATCTGGATCTATAGAATATTCTACTTGATCAGCATCGCTCCAAAGAACAACTTCATCTTTACCAATTTCGTAAATTTCGAATGATGAGTTTTTTAAGATTTCAGATCCATCGACTTCGTTGGTTCTATCATAAACATCTCCATTAAAATCATCACTATCTACTTTAGATTTGATATTTTGTCCTTTTTTAAATTTAGCTTCATTAACTACTGATTCTTTTAAAGGATCTAATCCCCAGTAATTAGCCATATCATATCTTACTGGATAAATGGAATAATCTCCAACATTACCTTCAGGCGATTCAATATTTTTAGTAAGATAATAATCTGTATTTACCGTTAATTCTTCAATCCCATAATCTTCAGCATCTTCTTTCGTTTCTTTCTTAAACATTTTAGCAATTTTAGCAAACCTACCAATAGCAATTATTTCTACAACATTGTCATTATAATCTACACCACTATCTCCTACTTTTAAATCGCTTGAAGCTTCATTAACTACTGATTCGTTAGCTGCATAGATAGCATTAAATGCATCTAATACATCTTGTCCCATTTGCTCTTGCTTTAATTCTTCTAAAAACAATGCAGTACCTTCAGCGATTCCAATACCAGACCAACCTGCAGCGTTTGCAATATCTGAGTAATGTTTGTCTAAGATTGATTTAATTGTAGTAGATCCAATCTTTACAAAATGGCCTCCCAGTCCTGGCATCTTAATTTCTAGAGCTTCAATTTTACCTTTAATTTTTTTAGCTGTTGGTTCTGCTTCTCTATGAAAGTTTGCATCACCTAGTGCCTCTTGGCAAATATACTTAACACATCCTAAAATTGATGATGTTGACATTGCTCCTAAATCAGGTAACAATTTATAAAATATCTTCTTATATTGAGTAACTACCTTCTTGGCATCTCTTTTATATTCAACTTTAATAGCTTCATTAACTACTGATTCAAAGGTTGATGATGGCATTAGTTCTTTATCGCCATATATATCTGCTACCAACCAATTTTTATGCTCTTCATCCCATAAATAAACCCACTCAGCGCCAGCACCATTTGAAACATCATTTAAATACTGGTCTACTTTTTTATACTGTCCCGTTGTGACCATATCGTTGCTTTCACCACGATCTCTTCCGTAAAAAATAGTATAACCTCTAGTTGGCTCAGAAAAACTATGCTTCTTACCTATTGATTTATCTAAAGATGAAATACCATGCTTTCCTAATTTCATTAATTGCTTAATGTCACTTTCGCTATATCCATTTAACATAGGTAGCATGTGCTCTGGGTAACCATCATGGTGTACATATGTTGAGGTGATTTTGCCACTCTTGCTAATTACACCAATTTGAGATCTAGTTCCTTCTGTTATTAATGAATTAGATTCGTTAACACCTAGGTTTCTTAGTTTGTTAAAAAAATCAGATCTTTGTTCTTCTGACAATTCTTTAATTCCGCTTACACCAAACTCTGTTAAAAGCGATTTAAATGAATTTGCCTCACCAGACCTTTTAATATCTTGTTCTTCTTCTAAAGCAGCTGCCGCCCTATTGCTTTTTTCTGCTGAAAATTCAGCAAACGAATTTAATTTTCCCATTTTTTATACTTTTTTATTTTGTATTATTAGATTATATATCCCCCTCAAAAGTTACGTTTTTAATATCGTACTTAAACTTCTGTTCTTTATAGATAGTTTGCCTAGCCTTTGAGTGTCTTGTTAAATAGTTATCCCAGTCCGGTGAAGACAAATCATCTACAAAATCAATAATATTTACACTATCTTTTGATTTATGTTGCCGTAGACCACGACCAATTGATTGTCTAATAATTATTTCTGATTTAAATGACTCTGTAAAGAATATATTGTGGATTTTCTTGATGGATATACCAGTTGAGAATGTACCATATGAAGCGACGATAACGACTTCTTCTCCGGCTTCCATTTTCTTCTTATATTCTTCTCTAATATTCTGATCAATTCCACCATCAACATAATAAACTATTTTATTACTTTCTTGCCTAAGTTTGTCATATATCTTTCGGCCATGCTCAATCCTATGAAAAAGAACAAGGCTATTTCTTTTAACCCTTGAGATTACACTTGTTATAAAGTTAAGTCTTCCGGGGGAATTAATAACATAGTTCTGTTCAAATTTAAAAACATCTTTACTTTCATATCTATTTTGTGACATTTCTCTAAATGCATCCTTTGTAGATTGTGGTGCATAATCCATCTTAATTACTTTAACGTGACATTTTGCAATATGCCCTTTGTTTTGTAGAAAGTTTGCAGATACCTCTGTAATTACAGGACCAGTATATGCCATAAGTGTAAGTCTATCTAATGTACCTTCTTTTGGAATAGTACCCGATAGGCCGCTTCTATATTCTGCATTAACACATTTTTGTAAAATGGTTTTAATAGATGTAGATTTAGCCTTATGTGTTTCATCAATAATTACTGCATCAAATTGCTCAAAATACTCTTTATTCTTTTTAACAAGAGATTGGTAAGTACCAATAACTACATTTCTGCCTGGCCTAATTTTTTGACCGGAATATATTTGTTGTACTTTAATATTAGAACGACCTTGCCAGTTATAGTCTAAAAAATCTTCAGTAGCCTGTACTACAAGAGAAACATTAGGCACAATAAAGAGTATTCTTTTTGCCTTTTGTTTTTCTAACATATATGCTACTGTAAGAAATGAGATTAGAGTTTTACCAGCAGATGTTGCTAATTCAGAAAGACATTTTCTGAATTTAAGAATATTAAACGCTGCCTCTATTTGATAATCCCTTGGGGTTATTGAATTACCTTTAAAGTATTCAGTTGCCCATTCTGTAAATTCTTCTTGTTTAATATTTTTATCAAACAATTCAGTAATTCCATTTATTTTTAATTCGTAATTATATTCTTTGCAAACATTCATCACAACTCGCCAAAGGCCAGATGGAATCCATTTGTCATCTTTAATATATGATATGTAGCCATCCCATAGACCCTTTTTAACCAATGGGTGAAATCTCCAATTCACAACCCTCCGGTTTAAAGATATATTAAGTTGCTCAACCTCCATTTCTGTGGCTGAGTCAATCCTTAGCAATTGCTTATTATCTGTTAAACTTATTTCCACTTAATGTGTTTTATTTCTTTTTTATAGATCCTTTAATGCCAATCTATTTCGGATTGCAAATCCCATATTATCTAGGGTTTTAACCGATTCTTTAAAAAAATCTAATTGATTTTCTAAATGAGATAGTACCGTGTTTACACTTGCAAGATCTGTTTCAATAAACTTTTCTTTTTGTTTCTCACCAAGCTTATAGTCATATTCATAATAACGAATATAAGCCTCTCGGTATCTACTGCTAACTTTTGTTTTTTGCTCTTTGATCTTAACATTTAAGTATGCCATTTGATCTACAAGAGTCTGTCTAGAAGAAAGTACATCTGCTATAGTACCTTCCATTGTGTTAATATTTCTAAGACTTTGAGCTAATGCTTTAATTTTATTAGACCATTCAGTCCTTTGTGTGCTTAGCTTAGAATCTAAGCTTAATATTTGTTCTTTGTTCATACATTTATATTTAAAACAAAGATTTATCACCCTTGTTGTTAGGTTTAATATAGACACTGGTTTTTTGCTTCTTTTTAAACTTAGGTTTCCCCGGGTCAAAAGTCACTGATTTTGCTTCAATTTCCATTGGTTCAAAATCAATAAGCAATTTAAGGTTTCTGAACCTATCCTTATCTCTATAAAAATCTTCTAAATTATCTTCCACTATATTATTAATATCTTCTATAAGTACCATAAGTCCAATTGATTTGAAGTAAAATAATTATTAAGTTGCTTATGTGCACTTGACTTAAGCTCAAAACATTTTAACATCAAATCATTTAGATCTTTGATATTATATTTATCTAGCTTATTATCGCTTAAAAATTTAGTCCACATAAAAACAGACCTACCCTTTTTAAGCTTTTCAATCATCTTTGCACGACCTGTTTTATCATTGTCAAACATATACCTTACTGTAGCCATTTCGTCAAACTCATCAGTAGATCTACCTGCAGTTGCAAGTGCAATAGAGTTATGCATAAACTTCGCATCAAGCGGTCCTTCAAAAAGAGTTACCGGTCTTTGAAAGTTAATTTGCATAATACCAAATAGAGTTGATGCCTTATTCATGTTTGCTAACAATATTGGTTCTAACTCTAGAGGCTTGCCCATTTCAGAATAGAGTTTAGATAAATCGTAAGTCAGGTATCTAGCACCATAACCTTTCATTTTTCTAGTCTGAGCTCCTATTACCTTTCCAGTATTAGTCATATTAAGAATCCAAAGCCTATGACCCTTATCTGTATAAAGAAACTCTTCTGCTCGATTGTGAAGTAGCCTGTCTTTTAATTGAAACCATATCCAGTCTCCAGGTTCCACTGGTTTAGCCCTAAAGAACTTTTTAAAATCGTCAAGTGTTATTGAGTATTCTTCTACAGAACTCATCACAGCATGTTTAAGCGTATCCTCAGCGTTAATTTTAACCTTGTTCTGCTGAATATAGTCAATTACTGTAAATGCATCATCTGAATTACTAAGACGTATACCGTGGTCTTTTAATAAAGAATGTATGTTTGCATGTTCACTGCAATTATAACAGTGGTATTGAAGAGTGTCCCAATACATGTTACCACGTTTTTTGGTATGATCTTCATGAGAGTCACCACAATAAGGACATGCCAGGGTTATTCGCCCTGGCATGCTCTTAAGAAGTTGTTTACTAGGAGATGAATGTTCCTGTACGCAAAGTTCCTTTAGCGCTATTTTAATTCTTTCTCTTAGTTCTTCTGTTAATTGTATATTAGATGTCGAGGTCATTCAAAAAAGAATCAAGGTCATCATCTGCACTAACGTTGTTAGTTCCTGTTGCAGCAGCTGCTTCAGCTACTCCGGCTGTTGTTGCTACTTTAGGTGCAGTTGTATTTGGTTTTGTTTCTTTTGTTGCAGATCCAGTAATGGCTGCAATAGAATCTCCTGGGTTAAGATACATGCGAAGTACATCATTAACAAAGCTACGCACATCTTCATCCCAAGGTCTGTAGTCATATGTAGCTAATGATGGTGCATTATCTAATTCTGTTTTGATTGCAGTCATTGTCTCTTTGCTTCTTTCTGCTGGAGCATCTCCTAAGATGATAGCTGATTTACTAGAAGAGAATTTAGACTTATCATAGTTGTTGTATTCACCTTGTCTTGTGATAATCAGCTCAAAGTTCTTTCCTTCGAAAAGGTCAAATACTTGTGTTGGTTCTCCAAAATCAGGCTTTAATTCAGCGTCGATTTTTTCTTTAATCTTATAACCGAATTTAAATACTTTGTACTGCCCTTCTAAATCTGGATTTTGTGGATCCTTTACGATTTTAATAAGTGCATAATACTGCTGACGTCTCTTTAGTTTCTCAGATGCCTTACGGTCAACTGCTGAGTCAGACTTTCTTAATTTCCAAAATACATCTGCAATAGGACATTTCTCTCCGATTGTTGATGGGCTGTCTACTAATTTACCATCTCCCGAAGAGTTAGTTAACCAGTGTACATATTTTTGGATTAGTGAATTACGAGGGTTTTCTGGATTAGGTACAAAACGAATCATCGCTTTATAAGTTCCGTCTTTACCGTCGTCTGCTGTTGGTTTGTAAATCTCGTTTGTCGAGTTACTTGCTTGTACTTGGTGGGTTTCTACGTCTTCCACGCCCAAGTTAAAAATGTCAAAATCTGCCATGTTTCCTTTTAGTTGTTTAGTTGTTTAATTGTTTAAATGTTTATTACTTTCAGTCCTTATAGTATGCAAAATTAATTAGTTTCAAAGATTTGGTATAGTTAATATACTTAGTGAGTTTTCTCTCCATCTCCCGTCTTCTAGCTTAAGCAGCCCTGCCTTGTGGAGTAATGATTCACGCTCGGAAGCAGTGATCTTGTTATCTCGCACCAATGTGATGAGACATGTATTTAGATGAATGAGTTCCCCTGTACTTAACATATACCAGTTCTTTTTAATGCTTTAATTTGCATATAGGTTATATATCGAACTTTCGAATTGTTTCAATTAGAGGCTAGATAAAAAAGATTTGAATTAAATTGAATTAGTTTGGAACAAATCTCCCAGCCTTGCATATAAGTAATGTCTTTAAAGGAAAGATAAGGTTAGTCTTAAGTTATTAAGGCTTAGATTAGCTTACTAATTATTAATTTGAATTAAATTGAATTAGTTTGGAACAAATCTCCCAGCCTTGCATATAAGTAATGTATTTAAAGGAAAGATAAGGTTAGCTTAAAGTATCTACAGTATATGCTGCAAGGTAGCAAGCGTCGATAAGGTCATCAAGGGGCTTTGGAACTTTCTTCCCAGTCTCAATATTCTTAATATAGTTCCACAAAGGAGACTTAAGCAGAGATTTATCTTCAGTGGCATTAGCTTTAAAAGCATCAAACAATTGAAGCTTACTCATATTACCTTTACCTGCAAACTTCTTAAGAGTGGTTGGAGCGACAGTTAAAATATCTTCCGGCTTTAAGGCCTTAATCATCTTTAATTTTAAAATAGCTGCACCTGCTGCCATGTCGATCATATTATTGGTTCCCATCTTAGAACCATATGAAGAGCCCTCAAACGCAATAGTATAACCATCTCCATCAAATGAGTTCTGTAAAATTAAATTGATAATATCATCAGCCATCTTGTCATACCTTTTGACTTTAGCTAATTCTGATTTTGAATAATCTTTATTACTAGTGAAATCTGGTTGTGCTACCATAGTAACATCTGGGAAGAGGCTAATTTCTTCCTGCATAAGCCTTTCAGCTTTAGTACCAGTTTTAGGCTTAAGATAATTTATAAAGTGATACACTTTACTTTTGTCATTCCAGATACAGATACCTGGCGAGTTTAATGAGAAATCTACTCCTATAAAATTCATTTAAATTCTTTTACCCATAGCAGCACCTAAAGCAGCACCAACTAAACGGGAGGTTAATAAATCGTAAAAGATACCCTTTTGAATACCTAGTACTTTACAAATAACTTTACCAACTGATTTCCCTAGAGCAAATCCAGCTAAACCACCTATAATAGAACCTAAGATACCTTCATTAGTCATCTCTTCATTTAGCTTATCTAAATCATAAGTACCATCTTCTCTTTTATACTCAGTTTCAAATGCTTGGATTGCTGCATCTACCTCAGCTTCTAATTCTGGAGTCCACTCTTCTTGTAAACCCTCTTTAATTAAAGCATAATCCTGTTCACTGATTTCGTTTTCTACTAAATAGTCGTTAAATGTTTTCATATTTGCAATATTTTTTATAAAGTATATATCTTACTATTCTATTTCCAATCTAAGATCTAGTTTATTATAGAAGAACGTAACATCAAATGTATTAAATTCTGCTACATTTTGTGCCATATTAAGACTTAGCTCATTTATTGAATTCATAATTGGTTTTTGAAATTCCATATATGCAACAGAAGCTCCCTCAGCATCTAATACTCTTAGAGTTAAAGGTTGAGTGTAAGGTTCCTTTGTACTCCTTGCATAATAATAAAGCAAAGTGTCCATCATAATCCAATAATTAATAAAGCCATCTAATAACTGCATAGTTACTGTGAATTCCCTAGTAATTGTATTTTGAATAGGTATAGCACCTCTATGGTACCTTGTAGTTCCATCATTATCTGCTTGAGTAGTTGGATCAAAAGAAATTCCAGGTATATTAATACCCTGTATAGAATAATTTATATAGTCTATTGGATCTGCTAATAAAGCTCCCGGGATTCTATTTAAATAAGCTCTATATTTATCTGATACCTCATCGGGTATAAATTTTCTAGGAAACCTAAAGTCATAAAGATTATTTCTGCTGTTTAAAATCATAGTATCTTATATTTTAAAGAAGGTTATCAGTATTTTTTGCTGATCCACTATCAAATAAACCTTGATTATTAGTTGTACTACTAGATCCACCAGATCCACCCCCTGTTGCAGTATTCCTTGGATTGTTATAACTACTCCTGTCTGCTCTATAACGTAATTTACTTGGTGGTGTAAACTTTTTATCAGATACTTTAGCAGGTTTATTACTAAAATCACTTCCGGTATTTGTTGTTCCACCTTGTGTTTGGTTATTAGATGTATTTGACTGTGCAGTAATCGAATCCCCAGTAGTTGAGTTTGTCGCTCCAGTTTCACTTTGCTCTTGATTAAAAGTATCTTCAAGTTCAGAAGTATCTAAAGCATCAGGATCCGGTAAAACTGTAGTATCTCCCGGTGGAATTCCATTACCGTTATTTATATTATTAATATTACCTGCCCATTTTCCACTTGTAATCATAGTTTCATCGGAGCCATTATCAATACTTATATAAAATGTACGTGAGTTCATACCCCTAATAGCAACAGCATTAGCTTCACTTATATTAAAAAGTACTTCACCAGCACCCATGTCAATTGATTTATCTACAATATGATTAAATTTTAATTTTTTAGATCCATCTACAAATGACAGTACAACATTATCAACGTTTGTTAGTTCAATGTTTTGTAGGTCGCCTTTCATATTCTTAGCTATTTTAAACTTTAAATAAGTACTAAAGGGAGGAATTTCAATTATTAAGTTTTGACTAGAAACGTAAGGCTTGCTATTAACCTCTTCTAATTCATTGTTATTCATAAAAATACCACTAGTCCCAACTACAATATTATATCTTTCAATAAATGCTGGTACTTTTTTAATACTCCTAGGTAACATGTTAGATAATAGACTGGTAAGTTTTCTATTAGTAGAAACATTAGGAAGTATATTATAGACTTCGGTTAATGTGTTGTTACCATTAATGTTAATTTTTTGCAACCTCTTACCATACTTAGCAGCCTGTGCTACTGTAATACTAGCTCGTTTAACAATTTGAGTATTATCAGTTTGATTCCATATTCTCATAGTAACATCAACCGAAAAATTAACAGCTATGTTTGAGTTAACAATAACAGGCCTAAAAACAATAGGAGTGTCAAAGTCTTCATATTGTGAATATGTAGTACTAAAGGTCTTAGTAAAACTTACACCGATCTGTTCAAAAACGTCTACATCAAACATTACCATAATATCATCTCCAGAAAGTTGGATCTTATTTAAAAGAAATGATTCAAAACCTGCAGTTGAACCGTCACGTTCTCCATATATTTTAAAATAATCTCCATCAGCAGCATCATCTACAACTACTGTAAAGTCTTGAAACTCATCTTCTCTAGAAATTGTAAATTTATTTTCTTCCGCAGTAGTAATATAGTCAAACCCTCCATTTGATTGTAAGCTAGAAATTAATTTAAAACTAATACCATAGTTACTATCAACTGCTAAATCAGAAGAGCCTATTGATCCATCTCCATAAAATAAATCATTAAACTCAATATTTTGATTTATTAACGTGGGTACTTTTACTTCAATAAATTTAGAAAATAAAGTTTCTCCTAGAATAAAAGGTTTAGGATTTGCTAATTCATAATTTGATGAATTTAAATAAACTAATTGAGTAAGATTATTCTTTATACCAGAATCTCTATCTACTAGTACTTCAAATAAAAACCCCTCATAGTTTCTTGCTGCAAAATTATAACCACTTCTTAAATGCAGTCTAATAGTATCATACTTAATATAATTAATATTTGCAGTATTATTTGATTGAGATGCTAAAAGGTCAGCTTCATTTGAACCACCCCAATTTGAGCTATTATTAATATAATTATAAGCATCATAAGCTCCAGTTGAATCATATCCCAATAAAGCGTATTTATTAGATTCGTCTAAATGTTGAACCGCATGAAATCTACCTAAAACTTGATTAATATCATTTCCAACATTCTCATCTGGATTTGCAAAAAGAGGATTAGCTCTACTTGCAACTGTAATTTTACCACCAATTAAACCATCTGCTTTATATTCAACTTGCCCATTTTGAGTCGGTGTGTAAACTGCAATATTAGTTACTGATGAATAATTGTATATACCTAAAGCTCCTGTAATTTCAAAACTAGTTTGCTCTGCTAATGACAATCCGGATAAATTAAATTTATAAGTTTTACCATTTTGCAAAAGAAGAGTCCTTCCAGCAAAATTCTCAATAGCTAAATAACCAGCACTAGAAGTTACATCAAAGTTAACTACGTTACCACCAAGTTCACTAATTAAATGTCTTTTTTGAGTCGAGTCAGCCTGTATTCTATTTACAAACATCACCTCACTACCATTATCATCAACCTCTACTTGGTATGCTGATGGGTTGCTTTGGTCGTGATAGATAAATTCAATTAATACATCGTTATCTATTCTATAATATGCTGAAGATTGTGCCATAGTTTTTTAATATTTAAAATCTCAACCATTTAGGTGACCAATATACTCCTAATCCAATAGAAGGGCCAGTACTAATTACTTGATTATTATTTAAGTTTATTCCATACCCAACTCCTATTCCAATAGACCAACCAGATTTCTTTTTATATTGTTGGTTTAGTTTAGTATTTATCAGGTTTATATTTTCAATATCAGATATTTCTAAACCAGGATACGTTGTAGATAATTTAAGTCTATTTGCGCCGTCTATATTTTCAATTGCAGCACTTAAAGAGAAAGTTTGATCTATTTTAAATTGACTCTCGCCGATAACATAAAATTTACCACTATCAAATTTAACAGTAGAAGATCCGGTTAATCTCCTAGTATTACCTTTACTAAAAACATCAAACCTACTATAGTTTATCTGGCTTGTAGTAGAATCAATCTCTACAACATTAGTCGTTGCTAGTAAACTATCTTTAATAGCAAGTTCAGCAGAAATCAAAGTATTCACATTATTTAAATCTTTATTTAAACTAAGAACATCTTGGTATTTTTTAATTATCTCTTTCTGATCTCCCTTTAAGTTTACAATATCAAATTCATAACTTCTAATACTACTAATTAAATCGCCATTCTTATTTTTGTATACACTTACAGAATCGGTAGTAGCTAAATAATTATTAAAATTCCTATTTGAAGTTTCTTGTGTTATTTGAAGCTCTCTTTTAATTTTATTAGTCTGTTCACACTGCCTTAAAAACAATAAAACCAAAACAACACCTAGTATAAAACTAAGTGTGCTTTTATTTGATAATATTTCTTTTATTTTGCTCATATTTTTTTTATACTATTAATCGTCGATTTGTACGAATGGTGTTCCCGGTGTTCCCGGCGACGGTGTCGGCGACGGTGTCGGCGACGGTGGCGGCGTCGGTGTTGGTGTCGGCGTTGGTGTTGGTGTCGGCGACGGTGGCGGTGCGAGATCACCTGGCGTTAAAATTATAGGTGTAAATGGCGCGGGCGTTGTAAATGAAAGACCGGCTTCAGTATATGTTGTAATTTTACTAGAAGCTATAAATGTCTCATATGATTTATCATCAGTAGGCATTGAAAACGTGTAGTTTAATAGTACTGAATAACCAAAATCTGAATTATCCCAAATAAGATCCTCAGCAGTCATAAAATTAGCCTCTATTTTCGCAGCGTTTGATGTCCCGGTAGTTTCAGCAGGAGTACCTGAGACCTGGATAGTTGCAGATTCAATCCTAGCTATATTAAAATAATTACCGCCAGCTGGGATAGCACCCCAATATTCATACTCATTAACAGGCGAAGCATTATCTAGATCGTCCCATCCTTCTAATTTCATAGAAATAGGAAAATACATCGTTTTAGTAAGACTTGATTTATAAGGGAACAAACCACCAGTACCACCAGCAGACCCACTGACTTCAGCATTCGACGGTGCGCTTGGAAAAATAGCGACCCTAGCTTTTTTATTGTTAGTTAATTGAGTATTTGTTGCAGCAGTGGTCTCACTAGAAAATTCACCATCAGCATTAATACCACCAGAAAACTGATCATTTGCTATTACACCTGGGTAATACTCAATTTGCCCCCATGCAGTTACTAAATGTCCAACCTTTACATATCCAAACTTACAATTAGCAGGTCTGATAATCATTCTTAATGGCTGTGCTGCTACTGTTTGTTGTAGTGTTCCACCATTAGTTCCTCGGTGTACTCTAAATGTATTATCAGAATGTTTCCAAGCAACATTATCTAAAACCCTAACTCCAGTAGGATCAGTACTTAATGCCCATGGTGTATCATCTGCCAAATCGGTTCCGAAATCTGATGTGCTTTGTGGCTGGTAGAAATAATCATCAAGTCTTCTATTAGAAAGCGCAGTACCCTCATTGGGTGCATCTGCTTCACCAGTAATAGTTCCATTTTCTCCGGATTTAAAAATTAAACCAGATCCATAGTTATTCACAATCACATCATCTTTAGCTTCAATTTTAGTATTAAATGTACTAACAAGACTAAACGTATTAATTCCTTCAATTAAAGTATTACCCATACTAGCAACCTGAATACCACCAATTACTGATGGCTCACCTACATTAAATCTTAATATATCTTCATCTGCGAATGCTTCTGCAGTAATAAAAGTATCTTGATCGGCGTCAATTAAACCTCCCAACCCTTTCCAGCCGGTTGTATCGCGGCCTTCAAATTGGTTAATATCAGTATTAAATCTAATCTGACCTACTAAAGTATCCACAGTTCTCTCTGCAGTAGTTCCGGCTGGTAAACCAATAGATTTAGTACTATTCCATCTTGAATGGTTATCAAATATAGAAGGCATTTCTACCTTTAAATAAGCACTGCCACCACTACCAATTTCGTGAATCCTTAAAACGCTATTAGAATTATCTAAATCTAACGCTACGTTACCACCATTTAAATTTAAAATAGCATCAGCCTTTATATTAATATTATCAGTATGTATTTGATAACCTAATGTAGTACCAGCTGCTGTAAAATCTTTCTTAAAACCATATGTTGGTACCGAATTTAAAGTTTCGTATGTAAAGTTAATTCTATCAACAGCACCTGTTATATACGAGGCAAAATGATCATATGTACCTGCGGTTCTTTGTATGTTAAGTCTAGCATTTGCTGAAGTTTCCCCGTCAGCAGATGTTGTTTCATCAAACGTAGAATCTCCTAACCAAATTGAAGAACCAATACCATTAGTTTCTAGTTTTGGTTTAAGTATACTAGAAGTAAACGAAGCGTTGTTAGTATTATCTATGGTTGACCATGGCGTATCGGTTAAACCAGCATCACCCTGTGGTCCAGTTACACCAATCTCTCCTTTAACACCTTTAATACCAGTTGCACCATCTGCACCTTGTTGGCCTTTGGTACCTTGTATACCCTGTGGTCCACCTCCATTGATCAAAAGTTGATCAAAATTATAATTAATCTTTTCAAACTTTATAGAGTCTGAATCGTTTGGGTGTAAAATCTCTTTTATATTTATGGCCATGTTAGGACTTTATTTTTATCATAGGCTTTAAATCGTAAGAGTAGCCTAACCTTTTATTATATATCAACCTAAAGTTTAACGGTGTTTCTTTATGTTGTTTATATGTAAAATTATTATCAGCAACAAAACCGTTACTTGTTAAATCATTTGTATCTTCACTGTTAATAAAACTAGAACCCTTACCTTTAAATGATTTTGTATATAGTTTTAAATTATCTAATGTAAATACTTCTAATAAGTTTTTAATAATATAATTCTGAGCGTCATCGACTAGAGTGGTCTTATCTCCAAAAGATTTACCAGGCTCTACAAAATTAATTAATGTGCCTAAAACACCAGAATCTCTAAGCTTTTTATAGATTACCGAGTCTATATAAAAATCAGCTATAATAGTATTAATATCTTCAAATATCATTATATCTGCAGTATTATTAGAATTTCTAAGTATATCGTCTAACTCTTCTTTGTTATTAATATTTTCTGTTGTATAATCTAATAATAAATAAGACGGTTCTAACGTCATGATAGTAGATGCTAAATAAGATCTTTCTTCTATAACATCATTCGTACCGGAGATATTAATAGTATCACCACCTGACAAGGACCTAGTATAATAGTCAGCATCCCATGAAGATCTAAACACATTAACATCTTTCTTATCAATAGCAATCTCTCCTATTAGTGGATATAATGGTAACGACTCACTACTTGCTGAAAGTTTAATAACTCCATTTGTATTAATATCATTAACCTTGTGGTAAAAATGATTTTTAATAACTCCCCAATTTGAGTCGTGTGTGCCATCATCATTAATAAAACCTATATTAAAAGAAGTTCCAGTTCTATTATATCTGTTATAATATTTTCTAGCAACAGAAACAGCGTCTACGTCTCCCAGTGGGTGTTTATAAATTGGCTCTTCAATATCACGTTCTGCTGCATTATTACTAACATGATCTCTGTTGACTTTAAAATGTGTATAAAGATCAGTAAATGTAACTACTGGTTTCATATCTATAGTATATTCGCCAGAATGTCTAATTAAAAAAGGATAATAAGTATTTCCTTCTTCAATATTATAACCAATAGTTCCTGAGTTAAGCTTAAATGATTTCGGCCTGTCTTGATCTTCCTTTATAACTAAATTAGCCCTTTTAATAATTTCTTTACCACTTTCAAAGTTAATAACAAATCTACTATCTAATAAAGTACCGTCACTTTCTACAGTTGTATAGTTTACGTCTGGCCCTGCTAATTTTAAAATTTCAGAGACTTTCTGTATTGAAAGCTGATTTAATATATTTGAATGTGCATTTGCACCACCACCAATGTATGTATAATTAGCGTTTAACTGCATAGATTCTGTAAGATACGCAACTGGTAATGCGTCACCAGTCTGAGCCGAGTATGGTGCTTCGGCAAGTACTATTTCAGAATTTGAATTTATTGTAGAAACCTTAGCTTTAAATGTTAAAGGCAAGTTTGTTGTAGAATTAGGAAAAAATGTAATCTCAATAGTTCCATAAAGATCGTCACTTCCCGTAGATATTTGAGTTTCAAATTGAGGGCCCGTGCCGTTTGAGTGATTAATACCATTTACAACATACGGACCCGCCGCACTAAATGGAGTATTAATTAAATCTAAAGCCCCAGAAAGACTTACATCTCCATACGCATACTCACCACTATCGCCTAGCGTGTTATCAAATATCATTTTATGATTTAATTCGTATAACTGCTTTCTAGATAAAGTTCCATCTAAGAAAAAATCAGAGACATTTAAAGTAATAAAAAAGATTACAAACTTATGTGCTTTGTTTTGTATCACATCATACTCAATGAAATTTTTACCAGTAGCACTTTTATCTTGATTAACTTTAACCAAAGTGCTAAACTTATAACCATTAAATTCATTATTTTTAGCATACTCAGTTGCTGCAATGTTAGTAAATTCTTTTCTAGATTTAAATAAAACTTTAATACCTTTAAATATTGTACTTGCAAAAGAAATATCATTACCATTCCTAACAGTAGTATACTTCTTTTTTAATGGTTTTTTAATAAAAGTATTCATATTAAAAGCTTCTTCTGGGCCAGAGCTTAGAATATCACCGGATATCGAAGAAACCTCTAGACCATCCGATACCATGAATTTATCAAAATAGTCTTTAGTTGGATCCATGAACATTTCTTTAGTTAATTCAAAATCTTGTATAAAATTAATATAACTAAAAGTATCACTAACATCATTTAACCTATAAAACCTTGGAAGTTTTTCCATATAAAACCACTCGTGTGTAAATCCCTTTCTATCACGACCACTTACCGAAAGGTCTGGTGAAAAGTTAGTTGCACCAAACGCTTCATTAGCATTTAAATAATAAGGTTGCTCTCGCACTGTGTCAGAATCTTTAAGAATCCATTTATTAATATTAGGAACAATTCTGGAATTTAAAGAAAATTCTTTATTACTATTTTCTTGAAGTCTATCAAATTCAGAATCGATTACGTTAGCGGCAGAGCCAAAAATAGACTCATTATCCAGTATTGGTAATAGATTAGAAAAATATTCAATTGGACTTAATTCATAATCTTCGCTTAAAATCTCTGCTGGTAAAATACCATCATATGTTTCTCCAGCAGCTTCCGCAGCTTCAACAATTGATTTAGTAAGCGTGTATGGTTGATATTCAATATTAGAATATTCTTCTTTATATAATTCTTTAAGATCAGAATTAGAAGTATCGTAAAAATCAAAGTTTAAATCATAAATATCATATGCTGAAAATAAACCAATTCTAAGTCTATTTTCTTTAAATAGTCTAGTATTACCAGACTTAAGCGTATTGGCATCATCCAATATAATTTTATGATATCCTGATCCTAAGTCGTCTACGTACTCAACAACATCTATAATATTATTAAACCTATTTTTATATTTAGTAGCAATATAATCATCAATGTCTATTTCAGAAATAGTATCACTGCTAACAAGTACTGATTTATTTTTCTGGTTACCGCCTTTAAAATAATGTGCATTCCAGTTACTAACTAATACTGAGTCTAGCATTAAAACGCTACCATACGCATCTGAATTTTCAGCCTCTATAAAATCAATATTGTTTAGTTTATTAATTAATAACACATGTTGCAGTATTTTATATCCTGGTATGTTTAAACTAACATAAACATATTCGCCTACTGATTTTGCATTTAGTCCTGGCATTGTATTAATAAGACTTGCCATCGCGATTGCTATGTGTGTGGTTTTGCCATCCTGTGAAAACTTATTACCACTAAAGGAACCTTTTGTTAATTCACCAATATCTGCAGCAAATATAGTATTATCATATAGATTTACATTTGTATAAACATTATCAATTTTAATTAAATTACCATTAGAGCTAGTTTGTACAAAATTAATATCGCCCAGTGCAGCTCTTTTTTCTGTAATAAATATCTCTTTGTTTCCTACTGATGATTCTACAGGATTTCTTGTCAATGTAAACTTATCCGCTACTGTAGAATTCGCAAATGCTGTTTCAAAATTTAAAAGAGCATCATCCACGTTTGTGCCAGTATTAAAAGTAAAGCTTGTAAGATTAGAGTTGGATATTGTAACACTTTGATTTGAAACGTGTTTAATAAATTTAAAACTATAAACCTCTTCTTTAGTGTTAGCAATAGCTATACTATCATTAACAACTGGTTTCGCTTTAACTTTAAATTTAATATAATCATATCCAAGATCTTCCAGTACTTTAGTTTCAATTGATTTACCTTTATACTTAATGCCGAGTTCGTTACTAATTTTATCAGTTTTATCTTCAACCTTTAAATTTAAGGATTCCTCATCATAAAATTTATTAGAAGAAATTTTGTAATATTCATCCTCTATAGAAACATAACCTAATGTTGGAGTGTTGCTCATCATTTTAAATGAAGGTATACCGGTTAGTGGTATGTTTGGATCAACATAAGAATTTACAGATTTAAATTTAATTCTACCAAAATCAGATGTTGAAACTTCACCTAAACCAGAATCTATATCATTAACATATAAGCCAAAATACCTATTAACTGAATAGTCACTAGCATCAGGGTCATCGAACATATATTCAATGTTTAAAATATTAGCAGAAGCTAATGTATTTCTTCTAAATCCGTCTGTAATAAAATCATTAGTCTCAATTAATGGCTTATCTTTTTGTACAATATCATCAAACAAATATTCTGCCTTGCTAACAAAACCACCTTTAATTAAATCTATACCATTATAGGAAGACTTCTCATTTTTTTCAAAAGAAAAAGTTAAAGGAGCTCTTGGAAAGCTTTCATCTTGTACATGATTTCTAATATAATTACCAAGAGAACTTGCATTTGTTAAGTCAAAAGTTTTAACAATTTCAGAATTTGCTAACATTAATTGAATCCTAGTAAAGTTGTCACCAGATTTATCAGATAAATCTATTGAAGTACCAGGGTTGTTAACTTTAAAGATAACAAACATTTTAGGTATATTAAGGTCTGCCCATATAGGAGCAAATATTCTAAACTTTTCATCATATAATTTAGAAAAGTTCATACCAGCACCATATTGATATTCTTCTTCAATTTGTGATTGATAATTTTGTAAAACAGAAATGTCTGAGTTTGTTCTTTTTGTTTTATAAGCTATATCATATGGTGTTTTCTTAGAGTTATAAAAACTAGCAAGATCATATGCATAAGATCCACTAGGACTTATTTCATTCTTTTTGTATTCGATACTAGATAAATCTTTAGAAGCATTAATAGATTCTAAATAAATTTTGTCTGCAGAATCTGCAATAAGTTTAACATTAGTAGTTAACTTAGGATTAGTTCTTAGCAAAGGCCTAGAAACATTATCTAAATTATAATTTTTTTCAGTATTAAAATTAGGACCCAATGTTGGATCAAAAGGATCAGTACTAATATCACCAAATGTATAATCATAAGTATCTGCAGCTGCATCACCACATTCCGTACAATCAGTAACAGCAGACACTGTATTACCAGAGTAAATACCTATTGCTGAAGCATCTTTTTGAACTGTTATAGATTTTTTAGGCCCAGTTGGTGTATACCCTTGTGTTTGCAATATTAAAACAGCCTCATCTATATCAGTAGCCACTACACTATGTGTATATGTTACACATTCATCTTCTCCCCAAGAATATGTGGTTTTTTCCTCATCAATTAATGCTTCAATAAATAATGTCATGTAATTTTCATCTCCGGCAAAATGCTCACCGTCGACAACATACATGTTCCAAGTAACTGCACCTACTGGCGCAGGTCCACTAGTATAAGGTATTGGAGTACATGACCAAAATGAATAATATACACTTGAAGCAAATGGATCACTGCTTTCAAAATCATATGGAGATCCAACCGGGGTTACCGGTACTGGCCTTATATAATCATCACAACTACCACTTTCTGTAATATCCTGTCCAGTGGCTAGTAGAAAGTCATCATCAAATCCAAACCATAACTTACCACCAGTGCTTATGTCATCGCCAAAATAAAACCAATTTAGGTTGGATAGGATTGCAGGTTCCGAATAAATTTGCTTAGCAGCAATATCAGTACCTAGTTGTGAGTCCGCACCCTGTTGTGTATTAAATATTAATATGTTTTGTTGTGCAATTTCAAATAAACCAAACGAAGATCCCTCCGGTGCACTATAGTAAAAAGTATCAGTAGTTAATACACTAGTACAAAAATCTGAAGCAGTAGTTGCATCATTGTCTATATCATGTGCTAGGTCTATACCATATGTCTCATACATTATATAAACACATTCTTCTGGAACTCCGCTATTTTCCCAACTATATGCACCATTTGCTCCGGAAGTATCTAAACCATTCCAATGTACCCAAAATGGGTTTATAGAAGAAGTTATAGGAAATACTTCAAACCAAAATTCTTTCTGCCAGATAGTACCATATGAAGGTGGATTTGGAATCTCTGAGTTTAATTCAAATGCATGTACAAATGCATTTGCCTCAGTTTGAAAGATAGGCTCCTCGGCAGCTGCTACACCAAGCATTGACTTAGGGCCTGTATTACTTACATACCAAAAAGTTTCTGGAGTAGCTACTCCATCACATATCTTTTCAAACGAATTAGATGAGGTTGGTACAGACATTAATTTATAAACATCATATACTGGAAATATCGGACATGTAATAATGTCTAAGACTTCCCCATTGACATTAATTTGTATAGATTTATCTGTACCATCCAACTTGTGCCAAGCGCCACCACCATCGTATGGTGTGACCAGGCCTGAATCCATAAATATAAAGCTTCCAACTGCGATGTTTATATTTTCCTGAGCACTAAATCTAAAAAGTGCAATTGGATCATCACATACTTGGTATGGAAATCCAGCCATTGATAAATCTATGTTAAAAGAAGAAGTACCACAAGGGCCTTTATCTATAACCTCACCAGTGTTATCTACTTGGATCCAACTGTCTTGTTGGTATAAGTTAAAAAAGTCTTGTCCTGGAGGTGCTACCAATGGATTAGTAAGTCCAACATCTGTATAAAGAACATCACCAATAACTACAGTTGCAGTTGTGTTACCACTGGCTGCAAAGAAAGTAAATCCAAAATTATTATTATTACATGCTAACGTAGAATCTCCCTGGCCTGATCCTAAGTCAACCCCAGCTGTACTACCACATACTGATTTTGCTGCAACCCTACCTTGCTCTTGTACCAGATACGCCTCGCCAAACTCTGTCGTATACCAATATGCAGCTCCAGCCGTTTTAACAGTGGTACCATCTGGTAAATATATGTCTGGTGTTGTAAGTACCGGATCTGTGAATATAATATCACCCACAGCAGGTTCTGTTGCCGTCAACCCTGGTATAAGATTATTAACAAAATATCTTAAGTCGCCGTTAGTGGAGTTTGCACATGCATCAACATCAGTTGATTTATACTCAGCGCCATTTATTTCAAAACTACTCACAATTGGACATACACTAGGAGTTATCACGACCCCATTAGTGCCTACTAAATAACTCTCACCTAAATCTGTAGTATACCAATATTGAGTAGATGCATCCTTTGGAGTTACTCCGTCTTCTTCAAACTCATCTGGATTTACTCCGGCGTTATCTAAATATATAGTTGATCCAGATCCGGGCTTACTTAAAGTTCCGTAATTATCTTCAAAGTATCTTACATCACCATCTGTGCTTGCAAAACATGCAGCGTATGGATCGTTCTTAAACTCTGCACCTCTTATATCAAAGGCAGTATATGTCACCGGGCAATAACTTACATTTTCTACTAGACCATCAACATCTACTTCAAAAACAATACCCGGGAAACCAGGTACAGATGCAGTATAAAAATATTGAACTAATGAGTCTTTAGGTGTAGTACCATCACTCCGATAAGTATCTTTATCACTTAATGTATCATCAACATAAATCTGAGTACCTTCAGCAAAAAGACCTAAAGAGTCATCATAATATCTATTGTCACCATCTGCCGTTAGTGCACATGCACCTGATGCAGTATTTGCATATGATGTTGAGTTTGCGTTAGTTTGAAATGCTATTGCTGCCATTAGTTACTAAAATCTTTTAATATAGAGGTTGTTCTCTATTATATATCCTAGACTATTATCTAACTAATTGAGCTGCTCTGATAGAATTTAAATTCTTACCTTTAGAAGAATATTTAGCAAATATTTCTAGGTCGAATGAAAATTGATTATCGTGATTATCAAATAAATCTAGACCAATTGTTTTTGTATACGTTAAGTTACCAAATCCAAATTTAGTAAAACCTCCGATTCTACCAAGATCAGATTCTGGATTGTTTCCATAATAATCTGTCATTCTATATTGAAACACAACGTCTAGTGATAGCCCATTAGCCTCACCTGACGCTACTAGTTTTTGACTCTGTTTAGTTTCTCCATTAACAGATAATGTAGTTGTATTTATAGGTGAGAGAAATAAGAATGATCCTACTGATTTACCACCTAATAAATATTGATCATTTGAGTCAAATGACATTTTAAAAGATCTAGGGTTTAAATCATTTGCTAAAATCATATTAGTCTCCATTTCCATATAACCTAATTGCTTTTTAGAATTATTAGGATTTGCCAAAGAAATCCCCTGCACTAAATTTTGATAAGGAGTTACTTTACCTGCGCTTTCTAGCGTGGCTGTAACTGGCATAGTATGGATAGCATTATTAACTAAAGCTGTTATACTCGCGACTTGTTCAGTGTCAGTAGTTGTAGCTGGATCAGCTGAATTTGCACGCGCATCTGCATATAAATTTTGCAAGTCTGGATGTTCTTTATGTAAGTATATTCCGGAATTGTATTGTGCTGCAGAAACATTTACAAATGACGTTACGTCAATTGCACTTGGAGTAAGATCCGCCGCTGATAAATCTGCAGGCCCTGTACCTCCAGCAGCGTTTCTACCAAATGTACCGGCCCAAATAAAGTCAGTATCAGTAGCATCTCCAGTTGTATCTAATAAATTAGCAGCTGTAGATGATTGAAAGTCTGCATACCCTAAAGTAAATTCATAATTATTTAATGCATTTCCAGCGATTGCTGGGTTTATTGCAGGTTCTACATTATATAAAGGTATTGTACCTGAAATATCCATAAACCTAGAGTAAATAAACTGACCTCTTCTCTGTGCAGACTGAAACGGTGATTCGTGTAATAAATCTATTGAATCAAGCTCATTCGCTGAAATATTTTGATATTGTATTGGCACTAAATCATACATTCCCTCTGTTGTATAATAAGTATCACTAATTACTTTATTATCAATAGTTCCCACTGCGGCATCGTTGAGCGGGTTTCCAAAACCGTTACTAGTAGCGGCTGAATTACCATCGCTAGATTTATATGCCGGGAATATTCTATTACCAGCAAGTCTAGAAATTAATTCTAAAGTAGTCGCCTTGGTGTTTTCAATTAATAATTTAAATGTTTTAGTAACAATATGTCCTTTCTTAATAGTTAAGTCAGAAACTTCATCAGTATAATAACCTGCAAATATTTGATTTGTTGTATCTTTATTAATGTTTGTAACAGTTCCATCTTCATGTACAAGTTTAATAAACAATTCACCCTTAGCACTTACAATACCTTCTTGAAGTGCAATAATCTGTAATTGCAACTCGGCTAATTTATCATAAATAGAAATAGGCTTTTGTTCAGCAGATAAAAACCCGGAAGCTAAATCTGTAGCAGTATGTGCATAATAATTTTCATTAGAAGTAAATGAACCTTCAACATGTGTATAAACACCTTGTGCACTTAATTCTTCTGTTAATTTTACCTTTGTTACTTCAGATATATTTTGCTGAATTAAATTATTTAAATCAGCAGTGTCAACCTCACTATCAGGAAATTCAATAACAATAGGCTCTGACCAATCTGAATAAATTGGATTTGCAGGATACCCTGCTTCAGAAACCGATTTAATTCTAATTTCCACAGATTCCCCCTGTGATATTGCTAAATCTAATTGGTTAAAATTAACTTTCTGTGCATCCTCGATACGAGATGTTTGCCATGCAAATTTACCTTTAATATCTTTAGCTCTTTCACGAACCGATGTTTTTCTTTCATTCCAGTTTGAAAAGACCGCAGTTTTTTCTCTAGAACTTTCAAAGAATTTAAGTTGATTTACTTCTGGTGTTTTACCAGACTTAGAGATATACCTATGCTGTATAACAAATTGTACAACATTTTGATCTATAGTTCCAGCAACAACCTTTGGTTCAGGTATAGTCCAAAAACCGCGTACTCTGTATTTAGGAGTAACCTTACCAACATTAGTATCAGTAGATGTTGATTGTATCTGTGTAACGATTGAGCCATACAACGATGCCTCAGAAGCTCTCTCACTTGTTAGTGTAGCTAATTCGTTTTTATCTTTATTTAATTCTGTCTTAGATTTATACTTTTTAGTTGAAATCTCAGATCTCTTTTTAGAAATAGTCTCATCTAATTTCTTGACAGTCTCCTGGATAGAAGATTTATCAGAAACTAATTTCTTAATTTTAACAGCAGAATTGCTTTCAGTTAAATGCTTGTTTACTTGTACAACTTTAAAGTTATCCGTAAGTAGTATTGGTGCATCAGGCTGAATACCCTGTGTTGCTGGTGGAATTGCATCATCTTTAAGAGCTTTAATATATCTACCAAAATCAGCAACTTCATCTTTATAATAGTTAGAAAGCTCTATAACAGAACCATCATCTTTAGTAATTGTTAAATCATTAGAATAGAATCCAACACCAGGCGACCAGCGTTCAGCTAGCATTTTTGAAACCGGATCTATTGCTTTAATAAAGACTAAAAGTCTTTCGTTAAATCCAACGTTAAGTTCTGCTTCTAAGATATTACCAACATTTTTATAAATACCAATTACATTAGCTCCAATTTTAATTGGCTCAAATCCTTCAATTAAACTTAATTCAACCTGTCTACTAGATCCATCAACCTTTGTAATTTTATATCTAGTATTTTTATATGATGAATTAACCATTATCTCATCACCAACCTTAATAAACTCAGTATTGGTTACATCTTTATTAGAATCACTATAAGTTAATTGATCTAAAGTATATAACTTTATAGCCCGCTTCTTAGTAACTCCATCAACAATTACTTCTCTAGTAGAGTTGCTAATTCTAGTTACATCGAATTTACCATAAAACCTACTATTTCTATGAGGCATATCTCTAACCTCTTCGTCTATGGTATATTTAATATTATTATTTTCTAAACCGGCAATAGCTGCAGTATATAGAATATCATTTTCATTTAAGAAATTAAGGTTAAAGTAATCTATAGCAATTTGATCAGTTGCATCAAATATAAATCTTTTAACTAAAATTCTTTCAGTGTCATTTGGGATCTGATTTGTAATGTCAAATTTAGTTACTAATAATGGATTTAAAAAATCTTCAAAGAAGTAATTTGTTTTAACATTAAATTCAACCGGTCTATTTAAAGACTCAATATTACTTGCAGGTGTTTTAAGAGATGATGTAATTACCTTTTGATAAGTTCCATCAGAAAGTCTAATATTAGTATCTCCTACTCCAAGCCCGCTAATAGCCTTAAGGTTAGTGTCTAACCTTTCAAGCTCTCTTTTCATAAAACCAAAAGATGGTACATACACAGTGGTCGTAGTGCCATCTGCATTTAATATTTCTAGTGGAACATTTTTCTCACTAGTTGTAACTGCTTCGTTTATTCTCTCGAATGTCTTTAATGAATTAACATTAATTTCAAGAAGCTGTTTAATTGTGCTGGAAATAGAATTATTTGTATTCATATTATCTTAAAATATCTGCTTCAAATTTATAGTTTACTGGATCTAAACATGTGATCTCAATATACGGCTTAGCTGTAATTAGCTGATCTGGTTCAATAGTAGCAATAGTCTTGGTAAAACCACTAGTCTTACCTGTCTTAATAATAATACTATTACCATCAATATTTATAGTATCAAACACTATTTTAAATACATGGCCAACTTGCCATGCTGTAGTACTGTCGTCAATGTATATATACAAATCATCATTAGGATCACTTAAAAAGGTCTCATAAAGACTTAGTCTATTTGTGTAGTCCTGAAGTCTAGTCCAAATTGCATAAAAATCAGCACCAGCCCCAAGAGCTCCCGCATCAAATAGATTAGTATTAGTAATTTCATTGCCTACTACTGCTTTACCAGCAATACTCCATAAAAACGTTTGACTTGGTGTATAACCTACAACATCGTTGTTAATTTTTATATGCCCAGTTGAACTCTTATTAATAGAGGTACCTTTACCTTTAAATATAACATCTGTATTATATTGTAACTCTGTTGGTATTGTCCCATCAATTAATGAGTTAATTTTTTCATGTGCTTTTTGAATTAGTTTTAATAAAGCATCCGAGTCTTCTAGTTGTAATGAGCTATTCTGAAAACTAGTTTCTAATTCTTTTAATCTAATTAATATATCGTCTGAGGCATCTACTGATACCAGTAAGTTTTCTAAGGTATCTAATCTATCTACAACCCTAGAGTATCTTGCATTTGCATCTAATAAAACCTCAACTGCATTCTCTAGCGCAGTTGTTGTGTCCATAAACAAATCCATTGAGAAAGTAGTAAAATCATTAATACTAGTTTCTACTCCAACATTATCTAATGAAGAGTTAAATTTAAGATTAAGCTTTAATGAAAATGCATTACCGTTAAGTCCAGTAACTTCATTAGGCTTATTTTTAATCTGTTCGTTAATCTTAGAACCGGCACCACCTACAGATTGAATATCATCTAATATAAGTATTCCATATAGGTTAGTTGCTCTGTTAGAAGGTATTGATTCACTAAACAAGTCATAATAAACTAAAATAGCATTAAAAGTAAATCCTTGTCCTGATTTAGCGTAATCTAATAAATTTTTAATAGAAGATTGATCTACAACAGTTGAGTATGCAGATTGATCCCATTCAATTTGTATGCTATCACTAGTGTTAACATCTATATTATAATAAGGTCCGTCAGATATAGTATAATCATCAGCAACAGTGTTTATATCTAAACTAGGGTCTGGGTGTGTTTGTCCAGCTCTACCCTGAATTTGATCTGAAGCGTAAAGTTTAGTTGCTGTTGTATTATAAGTTTCTGGTGTAAAAATAACTTGTGGTGTATAACCAACAGATGTTGGCACATTTACAAATACCTCATGATATGTATTACCAGCATAAGCAACGTCGTTTTCGGCGTCTATTGTTCCTAAATATTTTACAACTCTATCATATGCTGCAGTTCCAACTCCGTCACTGTTTACTTCTTCGGTGTATCCACCAAGAGTACTAGTGTTTGAATCAGCAGCTTTATATCTAATAGAACCAAGTGAACTTAACCACTTAAAGAATATTTTCTCAGAATCAGACTGCATTATGATTGGATCATAGTCATCATCTTGTAGAAGTAATTCTTCCATGTTTAATGCATAGTTCTGAAAGGTCTGAGCAAAATCTATATTAGGTGCGCTAGCAACATAATTTGCACCGGACGCCTGTTTAAGACCCAATTCAAAATCGATAGTGTTTGAGCCAGCCACTGCTGTTGTAAAATCCGGAAGATCTATTAACGCAAATTTGCTAAATTCAAACTTAATATCAGGGTTGTTAAACGCCCTAGTCATGTCCTTCGCGGAAGACGCAAAAGCATACATAGTGCCGCCTTGGGCCTGTGGTATTCTAACTAGTGGAGTTGCCATTTATTAACTTGTTTATTTATTTATTATGCTATTGTTGCACTGTAAGAACCTATAACATACCAAGTTGCACCAAAGCACCTTAAAGTTACAGATGAATTAATTACAGGAGCTCCTTGTAGTTCTATACTAGTAACACCCAATGCAGCGCCAATAGCAACTTGTATTGTAACAGCAGTCGCACTCTTATTAATAAGAGTTACCTCTTGGCCTTCTTCTCCTGTTGCTGGCAGTGTAAATGTAGTACTATTACCAACAAAATAAGTGCTAGCAGATATGCTTGCTGGGTTGTTCTGAGCAGTGGGAATTGCAGGTGAACCTACAATACCGTTTTTAATCAATGAACCGCCAATGTTTAGCGCTCCATTAAACGTAGTGTCTACTTCAAACGTTGCCCCGCCTGATGCAATAGAAGCAATAGAAGCACCATCTACTAGTGTAATACTAGAAATAGATGATAACCCGACGCTCTGAAGCGTGCTGGTTGTTGGATCTAATAAAGCTGTGATTGAAGCCATTTCATCATTTAACAACTCAAAGTTGCTATTGATAACTGGTCTTGATGAAGAAACTGAATCAGTTCCTAAAATTTCAGTAATGTTTGCCATTTTTAATTTTTTTTATTTTACTTTTATCATATTACGTTTTACAACGTTTTTATTTCCATATGTATCCTCGGCATTTAGCTCGATTGAGTAGAAACCAGACTCTTTAAATATATAAGTCAGCCACATATTATTATAGTATATATCATCATTTGCTGGGTTAGTTGCATGTTTTATATTCCATACCGGGTTTTTTAAGCCTGGAAATTTAGATCCATCTGCTGAAATAGTAACATGTGTAGATCTTTCCACTTCTGCATAATCCATAAACACCCGAGTATCATCAAACGTTGGATTATAATGTACAACATGTTGTGTGCTTTCTGTAATCTCAGTTTCAGCACCACCTGGAGGTGTAAAAAACACTTTACTAAAATCATAATTATATGAATATTCTTTACCAACTGCTAGTATATAATAAAAAGTTTCTATAAAACCATTATTATCAATATCATCAAATACTGGATTAAAATTAAATTTACTAATAATAGGATCTGTACTTGTATTTAATTCATTTGCAATCGCTTGCCAAGCACTAATATCATTTATATTGGTTGGCGTTGGTGACGTAATAGTTATAGTTCCAATAACTTCTTCGTTAGTTGTAGGGTCTATGTGAACAATTTTAATAATCGTTCCGGACTCTATTGTATCTAATTTAAAAGAAGCAGTCTGATCCGGTCCAACTCGAGTTGCATTCCACCAAAGATTTTTAGAATCTAACCATCTAAATGTAGATTCATCCCATTGATAAGGCCCTGTTGTTTCACTAAATCCAGTCTCACTATAAATATCTTCATATCTTCTTACTGTAGAAAATCTAACGCCTTGTGAAATATCATGTTGATAGTTTGCACGATCTAATGTTAAATATAAAGACGCGATATGCTCATCTACAGTAGTCTTATTATTTTGAGGATTATCCCAGTATCCACCTGATTTGTTCCAGTCTAAAACTTTGTCATTCCATGTAAATGATTCTAGCCACTTATAAATTCCATACAATTCAATATCTTTTAAGTTAACAACAAAAAGATCATCCATTCTATAATGAGATCTATGTCCAAATAAATCATAAGTTCTCATCTCTACAGTATAGATATCATTATGTGGAAGGAAAATTGGCAATCTTATATAATCGTCTATCGCTCCTCTAAAGCTTTGATTATACCCATTCCTCCCGGTAACTATCCATTCTATTTCATATACCCATCTTTTCCACCAGTTATCCCAAGTAATTCCAGAGTGTAACTGTATTGTACCATTTGGTATTGGAGCAATTCCATCCGGATCTGCATCTTCCCATGTAAAAAGAGCCTCATCCCATATATCATCAAATGATGGAATTCCATTTAAAATAATAGGACATCCAACTGGAGTTTCAGTGTTCCAAGTCTCTAGTGTTCTGTCGTGATAGTTTGCATAAAACGCATCTACAATATCTCTTAGCTCAGTAATCTCAACAGACGTTAAAGTAGAATAGTCAATATCACGGTAATTTAAAAATTTATTATAATTACTAGTATCATCATTTTGATCTAAATAATTACCAATAACTAAAGCCATATCTTCTACAAATAAAGCTCTTTCTTCTTGGTCAATTTTAAATTCAATGTCATGTCCCTCACTAAAATATGCAACTGGGTTTTGTGTGTTCCAAACATTTATATTTTTTTGTGTAAAATAATCACCCTCTGCTGTAATATCTATTATCCTAGAATTAAGCGGTAAGTATTCTAATTGTAATTTTTGTTTTAAACCATATAATTTAATTAAAATCTCTTCGGGTGTAAATTCAAAGATTTCAGTAACATTTGGAATATCCCATTGATCGTAAGTTCCATTTGGCTCATTTAATCTATAAACAAGACTAAACTTACTAGTTTTCTTCATTGTTTTAGAAGGAGTCTGAATAACTTGCTTCTTTCTAATCATTTCACCCCTAACTGAAGAATTAGGAACTGGAACTGCATGAAGCTTTCCAAAGTTTCCACCTGAGGAGTCTACGTTCAGCCAGTATTCCTTTAATGTAATATTGTTATATCCAAAAAAGTCTATTGCATTTAATATAGCTTTATAAGTACCGACAAATGGTTTTATGTTATGTAGCTCTAATAAAAGTTCTTTTCTTTTCTGATTTAATAAAATTTGATCCGGAGATAACTCACTTATATCATGCGATTTAAATAAAAGAAAATCACTTTCACTTAATGTAGCACCTAGGTTATGTAATAATACCGACAGCCTAGTGTCTTCAGCTACAACCTCGCCATAAAAATTAATTTCTGCTATTTTAGTTCTGCCAGTTGGTGTTTTTTCATAAATACATAAATTCCTACTATGAGGACCTTCAACTTCTGATTTAAGAGCAATATTAACCTGCATTGCAGAAGTATTACTTTTACTAGGATCTAAAATATTATAGCCATTTAAATCAGTACCTGTAAAATCACTAAACAATCCAAGCTCTAGGCTAGTTAATGCATCTTCAGTTACAACTGGAATATTGTTTTTAACTTCAGCATGATACATGATAATATCGGTTGAGCCTCCAGTATTATATTGAGCATCATTATTCCATTCAAATTCAAAATGAGTCGCCGTAAGAGCAGAAGCTCTTTGTCTAGGATAATTAAAAGTTAAATCACTATTACTAACAACTTCCTGCAATAAAAATAAGTTAACTGTTTCATAAAGGCCAGTGGAAACTTCATTTAAGAATACCCTACCGGTAAAAACCTCGGTATTACTATTGTATACCAGGTTTAAATCAGTTTCAACATCCTTAAAAAATCTTAAATTTGTGTACTCCATTATCTAACGTATTCGTCGTCTTTTTTAGTAGTAAAGTTTTTATAGTTCTTTAAATAAGCAGGGCCTTTTAATATATTTAAAATAGCAGTATTTAGTATATCAACAAAATACCTAAGAGTTGTATTTCTTAAAATAAAAGGAGATAATGATCTGCCTAAGATTTCTTGCCCGTGCTTCCTAACACCATCGTTAAGTCTAACATCCTTTCTCTTATTTTTAAGAGAATATAATTTTTGCGTTAATTGTCTCATTATTTTAAAGCCTTTCTATTTCCAGCCTGAACTCTAGTATAGATTGTTCTAGGTACTGCTTTTGGATCAAAGTTAATACTTAGTGCAGCTTCTTGGTTCATTAATACATCATCTATAATCATATCACCATCTCTATCTTGCCAACCACCTCTAAAAACTGCAACTTCTTCTTTCTCCATTATAATATCACCCCATTTATCTAGTCCTAAAATATCTTCAGGTATTATTGTATTTTCATCAATATTAACAACATTATTAGTTACAATCTTTTTAAAGAAAACATATTTTTGTTTTCCATTGCCAATATCTTCTAATGTTACAGGTTCTTGCGGTGCTATTTTAGTAGTTATTGAATTATAATAACCTAGCCTCTTGGCAGTTTCTTCTGTTTCAGATATAAATCTAATATTAACTGAGTCAATACCTTCAATTTCTTCTAAAATGTAAATAATATCAGATTTAGGTAATTTATCCCTTCTTGTTATATTTAATAAATAGTCAGAAACAATAGCTCTAACATCATTAAAAATCTCTTGTTTAGTAAAACCTTCAAAGTATCTAATATCAATATCCATAGCATACTTTCTAATTTTAGGCTTAACAAAGTTAACTTCAGTAGTAACCATCATTTGCCCAGAATCCTGTAGTGTTTTTAACATTGCATCATATTCTTCTTGTGCAAAAAACATTTCTTTTTCTGGCATTGAAAAGTAATCTTGGCTAGCGTTTGCCTTTTGTTTAACATCCGGCACTGCAAAAATATAGATTACATTATCATCATCTAAGTATTCATCATCTGTTGTTGTATAGGCGTCAATGTAAGAGAAGATAGCATATCTAGAAAGGAAATACTCATAATTATCTGGGGTTGCCAGTACGAAGCTCTTAGAGGCCATGGGAGTTAAAATCTTTGTAAAATCAGTAGTCTCTCTATTTGCTCCCATTTTTGGAGAAGATGTAACTTCTACCATTAACAGATCATCTAATGGAAATAACTGACCAGTTGAATCCTCACCTTCATTTTGCCACTTAACTTTTAATTCACCAGAATCACTAATGTTTCCAGAAGAACCTTTATGTTTTAAATACTCAACTTCAATAGTAGATCCTGATTTTGGAATTGCTCCAAAGTTAGAATTTCCAAAGTAAATATCTAGACCTCCGGAGATACCTGTTTTAATTAAGTAACCTTTTTCGTCTGCTAATAAATCATATAAAGAACTGTGCTTAGTCCAAAGTTCTCCATTAACACTTACTGTAACTCTATTGTGGTCTGATAAACCAGAGCCGGTTTTGCAATTAAAAGATTGCATCGGATCTCCAGTTCCAGTAAATGTTTGTTTTTCAAAAACACCCTGTACAATAGGTACTGTATTCCAGCTAAAATCTGATTTTGAAATTCTAAAAGCATCCTTTGATGTTAGTAATGTGTAGTATAGACCATTTGTTTCAAAAACAAGTTCAGTTCTTCCGTCTAGAACTAAGCCATTACCTGCTATTTTAGATAAGTCAGCGCCAGGGGCCCATCTAAATCTAATTTCACCAAATGCTGCGAACCCTCTAGTTGCATCATGTCCGGTTAACCTAGATAGTCCATATATAGATTCCGGGTGTTGTGCTGTATATATGTTTTGTTCAACCAATGCATCTTCTATATAGAACATAATTAGTTCTGTTATTTCAGAAAGTACTGAAATAATTTGAGCAAATGGAGATGCTGTAGTAAAAAGAGTACCCGCTCTTTTGTAGGCATTACTAATATACGAGCCTGCATCATCTCTAATTTGAGTAGCAGTGATTCTTAATCTATCTAAAAACTTTTGTTCAGCCATTTTTTATTATTATAATTTACGCACGAACTGATACGGAATACTTATTATTTATCTTAATATCTATGTAACCAATATCTCTCGCGTTTCCCTTTTCAAAAGAAATCTTTATTTGCACGTTATGTTTATTTGTTAAAGGCACATACGCATTAAACTGCCTTCTAATTTCTTTTTTTATTTTATATTCAGCAAAACCAAATGTAAAAAGCATATCTTCTAAATTACAACCGAAATCTGGTGAGCCTAAAACATCACCCCTTCTAGTAAACAAAACTGTTTCTATCTGCGCAATTAGCTGCTGTATTTCATCTTCAATATGAACCTTATCCGGATCATAATTTGGATCGCCATCTACTTTAATATAAATCTCCATTTGGTATGTATTCGTTTTTTATGAGTGCATCATCCAATCAACACCTTCATCTCCTTTAATTTCTTCTATGATTTCTGATAATTCTTCATCACCCATATCTTTTATAGCTCCATAATCAAATTCAACATTACCAGGCATTGCAAATTTAAAGATACCTAATTTTGCACCAAGTGATTGTTTAATCTTAGCACTTACATATCTAAAAAACAACTCATCATCAAATAAAGCACAATCATGAATAGTCTCGTAAACTTCTAATATTACATCACCCCTTGGTGTATCCCCCATGATTTTTAAATCACCTGTTAATTGTGAGTAATGAAATGAAATAGGATTTTCTAGAATCTGTCTAGATAAATCAGCCATAGAAGCATTTAATACATAGTATTGTAATTCTTCAGCAGCATCTGCAGCCCCGGCTCCATCATACATTCTTCTAAATAACATTCTTTCCATAGAAAAGTCAGATCCGTCTTGAAATCTTACATCCATTCCACTTCCGCCGCCATTCCAACCCGATGCAAGATCATAAAGACCATATACTGAATAAACAGCATTACCTAAGTCTTTCTTATTTCCAGCAATATCACTAGAACCAGCAGCTGGTAAAGTTAATGTTCTATGTTTCTTAAAGTATTCAGTCTCAAATATCTCATGTGGTATATGATAATAATTCTCTTTAACTGAGTATTCATATTTTTTATACATCCACTTTTTAGCTCTTTTAATAATATTAAGAACTTCTTTCGGTGGCAATTGTATTGGAATCATACAAGCTCCAGAAATATCATCTTGTATTTCTGTAAGAAATTCATTTAAACAAGTTGTACCAAAATCTCTTGGCGTATTTAAACTTTCTTCATTTCCACTTCTAATTTCACTCATTTTATTATTTTATTTTTTTACTTACTATTATTTCGGTATCTTCAAATCTAGCAGCGCTACTTTTAAAACCTTCTCTAAAAATACCCCCAACCATTTTACCTTTAAAGACACCATCTCTACCAAAGACATAGCAATTAGTTAACTCACAACTTCCATGTACATAAGATGATTCTATTTTAGATTCAGATGCTTGTGTAGATCTATATAAATCACATCTTAATAAATTAGCACCTTTAACAGTACATCCATATAAATTAGACGTTTCAATATTACCGGCTAACTCACAATCTATAAAGTCATAACCTTCTAGCAAATAACAGACTCCAAATTTACCGTCTTTAATTTGTATACGGCCTAGGTCGCTGTCATAATTAATTTTACCAGAAGTTAATCCACCATTAACTATTAAATCCATTACAGGCTTTTTAATTTTGGCCCATTGTAATTGTATAATTTGTTCTTGCTCTTGTAAGTCTACCATAAGAGTTATCTCAGGCCAATTCTTTTTAATGTTTTTCCAGTCTTTAAGACTTTCAATAACTGGAAGATTTTTATTAAGAATTTTTCTAAGCTCTATTTTATTTTCTTCGGTAAACAGGGGATTATTACAAGAATTCCACATTTGCATTAAGAACATTTCAGTAAGATAAAAGATTTTATCCGGCTGCTTTTCATAATCTTCACCACCTAAATATCTAAACTCTAGATAATTGCTCTCTTTTTTAGAAAAGTTAATTCCATAGTATTTAGTGTCTGCAAATTTATAACTCATTGATGAAATATTACTACCATCAAAAAAGTAGGCTTCAGTTTTAGGCATAATCCATTTAATGCTTTTTGCATAGACGGATTTTTCTCTTTTAGGAAAGAATTTATAAACTTGATCTTCATTAAAATCAAGAATAAATTTTAAAACATTCATTTTTGAAATCATCACAGGATCTTGTAAATACTTTTTATCAAAAGAAAGATTGATATGTATCGAAGCCCTTTCGTTAGTGTAGCCGTTTTTGTCGATCCAATCCAAAACATTAGAAATCATAATTCTAGCGTTTCTATATGGAACTGGACCTGTAACTAGCTCAGCTAAACCTTTACCACCAGACATGTCTGGTTCTAATTTAAACTCATCAGCAGATGGTTGAAAATCAGAATGTGCTTTAGTCTCAAGCCTAATAGGTCGGCCTAGGAGTTTACTCAATGATTTTCGAGTCTCTTCTAGGCCGATATTAGAATAGAATTCGAACTCTACACCTACTAGCGCTGCGTTCAGTATAGAGTTGCGATCTGAATTCTTATTTAATTTTTGCATCTTAGAGTATGATATTACGTTTGAATATATATCACGCTTAAAACACTTTAGTTATTATGGCATCTTTAAAAATACCTTTTTGCTTTCCGTATCAATTCTTGTAACTTGGACTGTGATTTTATCACCAGCATTAAAGACATCCATTAAGCCATCTTCAAGTTCACTAATATGTAACAAACCTGTAACTCCATCTTCAATATTTATAAATAGCCCGTACTCTTTTTTCGTCTTAACAATAGCCTCAACGTTACATGGAATTTGATATCTAGATATAATATCATTCCATGGGTTTACTACTGCGTTATCCTTTTGAGTTAACGTAATTTTAGTATTTGAAATAATATCCTTTACTTTAAATTTAATTTCATCACCTGGTTTAATATCCCTAGACTTAAAGGCCGGCAAAGTTGCGTCATCTAAATCATTTATATGAACCATACCAGTCAGACATCTATTAAATTCAACAAAGACTCCATATTTTGCAGTTCCAGTAACATTACCAACACATTCAACTCCCATATCATCTTTGATATTTTGAATCTCAGTTGGAATCATAGCTTGTAAATATTTTCTATGTGAAACCACTATAGTTCCTCTGTCTGGTGAGAAGCTTACCGGAACAACATACATTTCAGTTCCAATAATAGATTTAAAGTCATGTAGTTTATTAATACCTGCTAATGATCCTGGCATAAAACATTCAACGCCTTGTACTTCTACAATATAACCACCGTTTTCAATCATACTTTTAACAGTACCAACCCAAGCTGTATTACCTTCTTCAACTCCAGCTCTTAAATCTAAGAACACTTTATGTTTAACACCACCTGAAATTGAACCAAGTATGTGTGTGTTATTTTTTGACACAGTAATTAAAACTGAAGTTTCTTCTCCTGGTTGTAACGCTTTTACTAAATCAGTTTCTTTATCGTATTTAACGTAAACTAATTCTCTATACCCAACATCAATTGATATAAATTCTGAATTAATACCAAATATTTTACCTTCATAAATTGAACCCTCATGAAGTGCAGGAATCATAGGATTTTCACGATCCATATTTTCCATAATATCATATAGGCTCTGGGCATAAGTTTCCCTAGAGAAAACTTTATCTCCTTTTTTAGTCTTAATATGTGGGTTTGGTTTTCTTGTTCTTGATGGGCATGTGGCTTCGTAAGCGTCCCACATAAATTCGCCATTATCATCATAAAACGCCTCGTCGGATCCTGAGGTTTCTACTTTAACTTCAATTTGCGGTTCTGGAAGTTTGTCAACCGTTTTGTCTAGAGATACCGTAGTCACTCTAGTCCTTTTCTTTTTTTCTGTGTTCATTTATTTTTATATTAAAAGTGTAACATATTATATATCAGCTTTCTTTTTTATTATAGGAAGCTTGGCTTTTACAAAAAATAAGTACCTTTAAATTTTTTTATGTCAATAATTATTCGTATATTAGTACTGTAATTAATTAAACAACTATGGTAAACTTAAATCAAGAATTAAAGAATAATCAAAAATGCCTAGATTTTGCAACTGCAATATGGGGATCTATTAATGCACACGAAGGAAATCTAAATCCAGTAACTCGTAGATCTGTACAAGGTAACATTCGTGAAATTAATGATAAGTTTTATATGGCACATACTTCAGGACTATATAATAAAGTAAAAGGTGCTGGTTTAGATTTAAAATCTCCATTGACATGTGCACAGTGGTTTAACATGCACCGAGAATTAAAATCATTTTATAAATCTAAAAAGGTCATTCATAGGGAACATATTAACGGTGGAGTAAAATCCATGTGTGATTATCTTATTTTAAATTATAAAGAATTTAAAAACTCAAACGATGTCTTAGATTACATTGTAAATAATACTCATTTTGTTGCAAGGTTAAATGAAGAAACTTATATTAATGAACATACGACGTTAGAAGAACTTAAAATATATGTTTAAAACTTTTTGCAAAATAGTTGCCTCTAGATTTTTTTATGTCAATTATTATTCGTATATTAGTACTGTAATTAAAAACAAACAATAACTATGTCAAATACTTCTACTTTTTCTATTTCAAATCAAAGCCAATTCGATGAAGCTCTTATGTGGGTTTCGGATCTTTATAAAGATGTTAACGGATTTAGACCCAGAGGGTATAACTTCCACAACTGGTCTTTCCAGGAATTGACTGATTTTATCAATGACCTTTCTGAGGTTAGTGAAAAGCAGGCAGCCGAAGAAAAGGCTTGGGCTCAGAAAGCTGTTAAGGACGTAATGTCCGTAGGAGCTGACTGTAAAGAAACTGCTTTACGTTGGTTAGACCAGGCTGATGCTTATTTCATGTATGGTGACGATGATTTCAATACTGTCTGCATAGAACAATACGGTTGGGTATCTAGAAAGTTTGAATTATGTTAATTAAAAA
>TARA_R110000764_G_scaffold38503_4_pt1 | contig 49321 bp, 67 predicted proteins | sample TARA_R110000764 | Tara Oceans TARA_R110000764 (sample SAMEA4398111) | marine metagenome | biome: Polar Biome; feature: [SRF] surface water layer (ENVO:00010504); material: water (ENVO:00002006), including particulate matter (ENVO:01000060) such as... | depth 5 m | reverse complement strand
AACATTGACCCACACCCATTACATTCGCTAACTCTTAAAGGCAAATCGTCCATTAATGGATTTTCTTCAATTTGCTGAGTTATAAAATGTACCTCATCACAGCATTGGCACCAGTCATAGCCAAGTATAGCAATTTTGTTTCCAGTTATTTTGCCATCTTCCCATTCATTGCCATCGATGAAATTTTCAGGAAGTGGGCGACTAAGGTCTTCCTTTGCAATATCCAATACTAGCTTGCGGTCAATCCAATATTCACGAAGCATGGATGATTTGTTATCATAAGTAGCTTGACTCATATTTCAATCACCGACGTGTGTGCAAAATCAAGATTAGGTTCGCCAGCCGCGACATAACCGCGTGGGTTGCAGAGAACACGAGTATTATAAATGTTATAATCGAAACTGTTATGAACATGCCCATGAATCCAAATATCAGGTTTATGCTCGTCCATAAATGATTCAAGGTTGGATGCGTAAGCAGGCGATAATAATTGTCCTTTATAGTCTTCATGTATTGACATCTCGGATGGCGCATGGTGTGACACCACCACGCTTTTGTTATATTCTTCGGACTGTAAAGCAGCCGCAATCTTTTTAGTGTGCTTTGCAAATAACTCAGACGTGTATCTTGGTGATATTTTTCGATAGTCAGGCTCAGTACGAATATGTTTATAATCATTCATAGAAGTCTGTGCTTTATATTGGGAGTGAGGCATAGCAGCACCACCATGCAGATAATAATCAGTCCACATTGTTGCACCAACAAATAGCACGCCGTCAATGATTACATGTTCACCTTCGGGCAAAAAGTGTACATTAGTGCCCCGAAATGCATTGTCGAGTTTACGATTAACACCTTCGATTGAAGACTGATAGTATTCGTGGTTTCCCGGCACATAAATGATATGTTTATGCGGCTGAGCTAAAATCCACTCGACCTGTCGATTCTTAACACCAATATCGCCTGCAAGAACCATTACGTCAGCACCGTCATTGAATATATGATCCCATTTATGGTAATCAAATTCCAAATGAAGATCAGAGTAATAACTAATTTTCACGTTTTGGCTCCTTAAATATTTTGTAAACAAAAACTAAATAACAAATGACTAACATCACCGCAACAGGTGAGCCAAGTGTAGAATGTAGCACTAGGACTAAACCTGTTAGATAACCTATTATAACAATTATACTTAAAACTTTAAGCAGCATTTCTTGATTCATCATAAGTCCCCACCTTTTTAAATTTACGATACGAACGCGAAAACTTTAAGCTTGGTTTCGCAAACATCTTAATTACTTCAGTACCTTTAGGTATATATCCAACACAACGTTTGCGGTCATCAAACAAATACGAATGATTGAAGTCTTGACCTTCTGGCCATTGAGTGATTTCTTTTTCAATAGTATACATTATAAAACAACTCCGTATTCACCAGTAGTAAACCATTCAGGCTTATTCGCAATCCAACCCATGTTAAACTGCTCGTTGTTTTTCTTAATGTAATAACGACGATACGCCTCAATGGGATCTTTAATATTAGCAAGTTCGTATTCATCGGCAATGCAAATCGCAAATGTAGTTTGAGAACCTGATTTGATATTAACGGGTTGCTGTATTAGAGCCAAGTCTAAAAGTTTTTCAGTTGCGTGAACCTTACCACGTCGAGCAGTATATTCATTACACAAACCTTTAAACAAGTTATATGCCCAGTTGTAATTATTTGAAGTTTCGCGAATCCATACCGCTGATGGGTGGTTGTAATGAGTGGACTTATATAGAAGAGAATGCAAAGTGGGGTGGTCCCATTTCTTTAAACGGCTACCACCTTTACTTAACTCAATAAACATTTTACCATCAAGGAGACGGTGCGCAGTAGATAGCATTTGCGCAGTCTCGATGATCATTTTATTAACGTGCACATCACAATGGGACTTTGCAGCCTCGAACGGACAATCGGATAAAACAAACAAATTCATAATGTATTCCTTAACTCAATTTGTAGAGCTATTATATCAATATACCCGTCAGATGTACAATAACCTTTTGTAATATAGTATAACCTTTAGTTATTAGGGCACGTTTCCCAATAAGTTTGGGAAAGCCGTCAAAACCACATTCTTTGTAATAGTTGGAAACATTTCCTTAAGTTTTTTATCTTTAGCAGCAATGACGATTTCAGCATCTCTAGGATGAATAGTTTCAATCAAGTCTAAGAACTTGCGTTCACGTTTTACCGGCAACCATTTGTCACCAGGGCCATTCTTAATTAAAAACTTCATTACCTTAGGACCAATTTTACTAAGTTGCTTTGGTATATTTTTAATAACGTCGTATGGTGTATAAGGTGGTGAACCTTCAGGTAATGCAAACTCTATGGTATTTGAATATTGACAATAAAGTACATCTCGTAAACCTTGTGAGTTATACTTTTGTAATATCTCTACCTTTTCTTTTTTGCTTTTTGCGTGCTGAACAGCGCCAAGCACGCTATAAACATATTTAATATCTAACTTATCAGTCATTAGTGGAAATCTCCTACACATTCAAGTAAATTGCGGCAACGGTTTTTAATAAGATAATTCATTATTTTTAATTTTGATGAAGTCTTAACATTTGCGTATACGTTTAGAATCGACTCAACAATTTCTTCAGGTAAGTCACCCAAGTCAATCATCTTTTTATTACGAATGAAGTTTTTATATTCGCTTTCAGTCATAACCGATTCTAGTTTATCTATATTTGCATGGAACACAGCTTTACGCTTTGCAGACAAAGCTGTTTGTCGAACGCCTTCTTTAAAGCAATCATCAGCTGATAATATGTTTGGTACACCATCTGAACTATCACCTTTAAAGCAATGTTCAAACAAAAACGTTTTAGGCTGAGGCTCTTTAATTACCTTTTTAGTAATCGGTGAGAACTGATGTACATTAGAATACTTTTGAAGTTGAGCAAAATCTTTATCAGATGATACGATCATAACTTCTTCGCAATTACCAAACTCTTGAGTGGTTTCAACTAATACGCCAATGATATCGTCTGCTTCAGTACGAGGAACCAATACAACTTTATAATGAAAGTTAGCAACGATTTCTTCGCGTATCTTAGTGACAATACCAAATACAGCTTTCCAATCAATTTTACTATCTTTATCACGATTAGCTTTACGTGACCATTTGTATTCGGGGAAGTAATCTTTACGCCATACATTGCCTGCATCACAAGCAATAACCATTTGGCCGTACTTTTCTCGATACTTTTTATTGTACATGCGTAAAGAGTTTAATATGACATGACGAACAAAATCTTCATCACCAAGGTCAGCACCTTTTTGCGCAGTTAGCGCCGGAATTACCAAACCGTTCCAATCGAGTAAAATCATTTTAATCCTTATCTCATTATTAATTTATAGAACTATTATATAACATTTATTAGTTGATGTCAACAACTTTATTCATTAATATTGCAACATGTTTAGCATGTAGTTTGCAACCTATAAATTTATTGTAGTACTCGTCAGGCTTTAGTAATACATCACGTGCAAATTGCTCCTTAGCTTCTAGGTAAGTCATTTCGCCTTTCATTGTACAGAGATATAGAATTTCTCTTTTAAAGTTCTCTGGACCTTTTTCTTCAACTAACAGCTTAACTTGCTCTGACGAACCATAATACTTTTTCCAATCGGTTTCTACGATCTTTTTACGTTTACGCTTTTGTCCTTTTAAAGGAGGTAGCCTACGAACTGACATCAAGCCTTTCTTTCCAATATATTTCATACCGTTTGATAAATCAGTTATGCAATATACCATGCCAATGTAATCACCAATGTCTTCGCTCGTAAACTCCTCGCCTTTATAATACCACATATTCTATTCCATTATTGAGTTCTAATGGAATATTTATTAAGAGAAGTCAAGTTCCTCAATTATTTCAGTACCACAATATGGGCAGTACGATATATTTAACTCAGTTGTTTCCTGATCTGTTGCTTCAAGTGTGAAACTTGCCGCACAATTACTACATTCATGTTGTGTCATCTTATTCCCCTTTTAAAATTGATTCGAGACTATCAAACCCGCCGACATGTTTCCCATCAAGGAATATCTGTGGCACTGAGCGAGCAGTCGGAACAACTTCAAGTAATTGTTCTTTCGTAAAACCATTGCCGATTTCATTCTCGCTATATTCAATATTGTTCTGATCTAATAAATCTTTTGCTTTTACGCAAAAAGTACAATTAGGTTTTGACCATACTACATTGTCTTTTTTCATAGTTGAAATCCTGTAAATTCTTCTTCGTTAACATCTTTACTTATACCGCCAGTGGTATAACTAGATATTTCAGTTTCTTGAGGTGCAACTTGTACATTACCACCTGCTATCCATTTTTTAGTCCAAGGCAAAGGATCAGATCCACCAGGGTATTTAGTAGTTAGACCTACGGATTTCATTCGGCGATGTGCTAGCCATTCTATATAAGCGCATAACATTGACTCGTTAAGACCAACCATTGAACCATCTTTAAAAAGGTACTTTGCCCATTCTTTTTCTTGTTCTGCAGTCTGTTCGTATATCTCAACACATTGGTCGTGACACTCATCGCGAATCTTTGCGAAGTCTTCATCTTCACGTGGCAAACTCTTAATCATGAATACCGTTGAAGCAAGGTGAAGATTCTCATCTCGACAAATCAACTTTATGATTTTAGCGTTACCTTCCATTGACTTTTTGGTTTCAGCAAATGCCCATGAACACGCAAACGAAACATAGAAACGTAAACCTTCAAGAGAATTGGTTGCCTGTAGTGCTAACCATAATAGCTTCTTATGTTCATACGTTCCAAACAATGAACTATCAACCGCAGCCTGTTCGTTATGGCGTGCAAGATTATCATAGTGCCTTGAGATTGACTCAGCACAATCAGTGATTTCCTTTATATCAGTAATACCATCAAATACCTCAGACGGATTAGAATATATGTTACGTATAATATGTGTGTATGAACGGCTATGAATTTGTTCGCTGAATACCCAAGTAGTTATCCAATTTTCTAATTCAGGTAAAGATGCCAAAGGACCAAACACTGCTGAAGGACATCTGCCTTGAACTGAGTCTAATACAATTTGTCGTTTTAAGTTACTAGTAAAGATATGCTGCTCATGGTTGGATAATGCTTTAAAGTCTTTAGCATCTTTCGATACGTCGATTTCTTCAGGCATCCAAAAGAATCCTAATTGTGATTCTGTAAAGGACTCAAGTGTGCGATACTTTTGTATATCGTATCGCGCAATTGCGACCGGCTCGTCAAAGAACATATTCTTGGTGATACTATCATTTGTATTTACATCAAAAGATTTAAACATTATTTTTCTTTTACCTTATCTATCCATTCCGTATCTAATTCGGAAACTATTTCTGGACCCAAAATAATTGGGCCTTGGTATGGAGTCATGTCTTTAACATTTATTTTTGAACCATCGTACGTGATTGTTATATGCGGTTGGTAACCATCATAGTCCCACGAACAACCTATATTACATAACTCCTTCCATCTTTTAGATAATACTTTTGATGAGAATTTTATAACTGCGGCGTCTGGGCCTAAATGTTTTACTTCACGTTCTCCGCCATTGATTGTTATCTTGTCGTTTCTATTAACGACTTCATTGAAATCAACCGGTTCTCTTGAAAATGCTAAAGTAACATGCATGTCTTTTGCTGATACTATTTGCGGAAACGCCTGGGCCTCCGCCCAAGCTATAATATCTTCGCTGTTTAATACCTTTCTCGATACGTACATTGGTTTTTTCATAGAGTGCATCCTTCGCATTCTTCATCGTCTAAAATTTCACTGACAGGATTATCATTGGCTTCTTCGTATGTTAATTCGCCAGCACCATCGTAAGTATTAAAATAATATAACTGTTTGCCTCCATATTTATAAAAAGTTAATAAGTCACGAATCAGAGTTTTTAAAGGCATTTTGCCATCTTCGTAGTGCTTAGGGTTATATGATGTATTAACACTTATGCCTTGGTCAACAAACTTCTGAATGACCGCACATATTTTTAAATAACCTTCAGGCGATTTCTGATCCCATAATAAATCGTATTTATTCTTTAACTTACGGATCTCAGGAACAACTTGCGCCAATATACCATCTTTTGATTGTTTGATTGAAACTAAGGCTCTTGGCGGTTCAATACCGTTCGTCGAGTTAATTACTTGAGATGAAGTTTCAGAAGGCATGATAGCCATAAGAGTACTATTACGAATCCCATGTTCATTAACTTCATTACGTAATGCAGCCCAATCCATTTTTAAGTTATTACCAACTAATGAATCAACATCTTTCTTATAAGTGTCAATTGGAAATAAACCTTGTGAATACTTAGTTTCACGTGACCATTCACACGCCACTTTTTCTTTAGCAAGATTGATAGAAGATTTAATCAAATAGTAAGACCATGCTTCAAGCCATTCATGTAAATGTGACAATCCTTCTTCAGTAATGCCTTGATAAGTATAACCGTTTTTAGCAAGCCAATACGCTAAGTTATTAATACCAACACCAAGTGGACGACGACCCATAGTTGCAATGTATGCGGCTTTAACTGGATAATCTTGATAATCAAGTAATGAATCTAAAGCCCGAACTGACAAGTCACATATCTCTTCGAACTCAGAAGGATCACTAATGTTACCCCAATTAATTGCTGATAGCGTACACAATGCTATTTCACCGGATTCATCATTAATATCATCAAGAGGTTTTGTCGGCAAATCAATTTCTGCGCAAAGATTAGACATTTTGATTGGTGCATCTTCAGGTTTAAACGACCCTTGTATATTTACGTTATCAACATTCTGCAGATAAATTCTACCAGTATCTTTACGTTCTTGAATATAGGTAGTAAACAAGTCAAGTGCTTTAACAGTTGTCTTTCGTATATGAGTAGTACGTTCAGCCTTTTCGTATATTTCTTTGAACTTATCCTGATCGGCAAAGAATGCATCATATAACCCAGGAACATCGCTTGGGCTAAACAATGTAATGTTACCATTAGTTATTAAACGTTCATACATTAATTTGTTAAACTGTACGCCATAATCCATTTGACGTAAACGATTTGACTCAACGCCTTTATTGTTCTTTAATACTAAAAGATCTTCGATTTCAAGATGCCATACCGGATAATATAAAGTAGCAGCACCACCGCGAACTCCGCCTTGTGAACATGACTTTACTGAACTCTGAAATGTTCTATAAAAAGGAATAACACCAGTATGTGATGCTTGGCCATTACGAATAGGAGAACCAGTTGCTCTAATTGAACCACCGCCAATACCGATACCTGCTTTCTGACTAACATATCGAATAATAGCAGCATTGGTTGCGCTAATTGAGTTAAGACTATCTTCAGTTTCAATCAATACACATGAGCTAAATTGTCTATCAGGAGTTCTTACACCTGCAAGTATCGGAGTAGGTAATGAGATATTGCCTTTCGATATATGGTTATAATATTTCTTAACATACGATATTCTTGTTTCTACTGGATAATCAGCAAACAATGTCATTGATACGAGCATATAAAGCATCTGAGGGGTCTCAAATATTTCCTTCGTTACCCTATTCTGTACAAGATATTTGCCTCTAAACTGTTCCATAGCTGCATATGTTAAGTTGAAATCCAAACTATGGTTTATAACTGAATTAAGAAATTCCCAATCATTTTTTGAATATTGGTTATAAAGATTCTTATCGTACCAACCTAACAGAACGTTGTTTTTATAATGCTCAATGAGGTCTAGAGGATCGAATTGGCCGTAGACTAGTTTCCGTAAATGGAAATTAATTAAACGTCCTGCAACGTACTGGTAGTTAGGTGATTCTTCGCTGATTAGTTCTGACGCTGATTTGATTAGAGTTTCTTGAATATCACTAGTAGTAATACCATTTGAGAATTGGATATGACTTTTTACTTCGACTTCAGATGGTGCAACACCAGTCAAGCCTGCACAAGCAAATTCTACTACATCATGTATTTTGTCAATGTCAAGTGGAGTTTTTGTTCCGTCACGTTTAGTAACTAAAATATCTCTCATTTATTATCGCCTTATGTTTATTCTTTAGTTATTATATATCAGAAGGCCTGATATGTCAACCGTTATCTTACAGTATTCTCGTAATATTTACAAATTGTGTGTTAATATATTCTCCAATTTCTAGCGTTAAAACATGATCTTCATACCACCAAAGGTGAGTTGAGTTTAGCATCCAAGCGGGTGGACGTACATCAGTAAAGACTGTACTTTTATTTGTGTCAACTAAATCGCGCAACTTAAAACTTTTAGTACTCATTAGGTGTCCTTTATTAATTTGTAGATCTATTATAAACCAATTAGGAGACGATGTCAATAACTTTTTAAAAGAAAAAAAAACCGATATTTTTTAAGATATCGGTTGACAAGTTGACGTTTTCTTGTTATAATAGATTAGTCAATCGGGGAGTGAGTAGATATACAATATATTATTTAGTGTATAGATAAACAGTTGTTACTGGACAGGGATAGAATACAGATATATTTATCTACGTAATTTATCTAATGATCTAGAACCAAACCAGAATGATAATACAGATGCAAATATTGCTGCCGTTTCAGAATCCCATACTAATTGAATTGCTTCATTAAAATCCATATTTGGATCTTCCATAACATGTATTAGAAAGGTAACTTTAACCGTAACAAAAAGTCCGAAGAAGCAATACGTTATAATAGGTCGAACAGATTTGCGTAATGCACCTACCCAACCAACATCTTTTGTTAACGCAATGTCATGATCAATTAATCGTTGATGTTCTTCAGAATACTGAGTCTTTTCAAACATCTTAAGTTCAGAAGCACCTGCATGTTTTTGCATTTCAATTTTCATTGCTAGCATATCAAGTTCTAATTTTGCATCTTGCTTCTTATTGAAGAAATCCATTATAGATGGAATTGTTGAACCGGCAAAGCCGATTAAAGAACCTATGATAGTTAACATAATTTATAATCCCGATTTAGTTACTTTGAACTCAACTACATCGCCATCGTTTTGGCTTTCATGACTATGTATATTCAATTTCATCCCATGGTCCTTTTGAAACATTTTATTAAATTTAGCAAGCAGCGGCTCAAACTCTTTAGTACCAAAATCCATATCAAATTCGACAAAGAAGTCAACATCCCTTAAACCATATCCAAGGTCAGTAACCGAATTACGCCATTTTACTGGAAGACTCTTTTTAAAGTTCTTGGTGAAGTAGGTGTATTCGGTGTGTCCTACAATTGATTTGCCTTCTTTAACTAAGGATTTCCTTTTAGCTTTACTGCACGCTTCAAGCCATTTCTTTAATGACTCAGAACCTTGATTGCGTTTGTGCATTATATCGTTATCGTAGTTGCCAGTAGGGTTCATATCAACTCCGCCGCCAGATACAGAATTTGCTGCGGCTTCTTCTACTTTTGATAAGCTTCTCATAGCTTTCCCTTCTCTAATTGGTTTGCAGTAACCGTCAAATTGATTGACGATAATTTATGTTGTACATTATATATACCGACATTCATTACATTGCCTTTGTGGTTATTTTCATTAACAATAACCGAAGAACCTTTGTTAAAAAACGTATCAGAAATCTGATCGTGAATGTTTTCTTTTAGTTTATATAACCCCGGTGATAAATGATTATCTTCACCAATAAACCATGCGCTTTCAGTCAAGTCTTGCTCGGCTTCAAGTTCTTCTAATATTGTTTCCATATCAATATCGTAGTTCTCTTTAAGCAAATACAACGCAGCCGCATAAGAAGTCAATTTATTATTGATCGGAAGTTTTTCAATTAGTCTTTTGATATTAAATACTAAACGATGGAACGGAGTGTACTCATCCTTTTCGTTACTATTCAAAGTAGATGCCTTTCTTAAAACTTTACCCTTAGCATCTACAATACCGTTTCTAAATGCTGGTGTATCTTTCCAATCCTGAGTAAGTATTCGTAAAAACTTGTAAGTATAAAACGTGCCTGCCGCACTTGCTATTAAACCCATGTTATATTGCCCTCAATCTGCTTATTATTTCTTGGTCTAAAGGTACCTCGACCAATGCATTGTCTGATAAAAAATTTGCGTATATTAGAAATGTTTTAAGATACGGCCAATGATCACGTTCGGTTTTGAAGAATACTAATTTGAGAGCACCTTCTATATCAAATACGTTAAACAGAACTATAATATGATTTAATATCAATCGTTCTTGAAGATCATCGTGTAAGTGGTACCGCTTGAATAATCTTGCCAAATATTTGAGACGGTTTAAGTCTTCGTCAAATTCTTGAACTGTTGTATTATTCGAGTTTTTGTACACGCGTGCCGCATATAGCCTAAACGTACTATCATCTAGTAAATCAAACATTCCCATACTAACGTTTGAACATCATCTTTATTTTTGTCATGATGCCGTCTTTATTGGCAGCCGCTTCTTTTATATTCTTAACGCCATTCCACGCATCGCACTCGCCCTGAGTTAGGTTCTTTCCTTTTAGCTTTTCGCCAGACTTGGAATAAAAACCATTCGACGTTGCTATGCTGTTTTTCAACCAATTAGCTTTTTTCATATTAAATCCCTGTAATAAATAGCTTACCTAATACTGCAGCAACTGCACCGCCGACGATTATTGCTGCTCGGTTAATTATTTGTACCGTTGCAGTGTTCTTTTTTGTTTCGTCATGCGCGGTTTCTATCTTCATTTCAAGTTCATGCATTCTTTCGTTAATTTGCATAAATGTGTTGTTAACTCTTTCTAATAACTGTTGATTGAATCTTTCAAAATTGACAAGCTTTTCTTCAGCTCGAGCTAAGTCTATCATAGCCTCACTTAAGCGGTCAATTTTGTTTTCTATTCTAGCTAGTCTTGCTTCGTGATCACTGCTCCCATTAACGTTCATATACTACTGCCCCTTATACACCTGTAAAAAAAAATCCGATTAACGATATTGCAAAACCTATACTTGCGATACCTATTACTTTTAAACAGCCCAAAACCGAAGTCTTATTATTTACTTTGGTTTGGTTACTGTTGTCAAGTTTTTTAATATTAGCTTTAATGAATTCAATCTCAACTTTGAAATTTTTAATTTCTTGGCGTATTATGTGTAAGTCAGCTCCAATTATTTTGTTTGATGACGTGATTGAACTTAATATCTCATTTAGCCGATCTAGCTTATCTTCGATCGTTTCGAGAGTCTTCAAGATTATTCTCCTATTGGCGAAATGCCTGTTAGCCAGCACCTCGTCTTTGATCCGTCGCCTTTCTTAACAATAACATAATTGGTTCCTTTAACTGATACTGTACAAACTTCATTTGATTCGTTTATTACTACAGTATCGCCTTTATTAAATATCTCGCCTTTAACGAATAATTCGCGGACTTCTGATACCGATTTCAATTGAAGATGCTCGCGGAAAGATGTCGATTCTTTAAGACCCATCGCTTTACGCATATCGTTAAACAATTGAGTACTATCAGAGAAGTTTTTAGGTAGACCTTTTTGAAAGATTTGATAATCATTAGCGACAACTGCTGCTCGCATTTTAGAAGCAGACATACCAGTTGCACCTTCGGCATCAGGATCACGTTCACCTGCTGACACAACCTTAACTCCACCTTCGAAGTTATAAAAACCATGTCTTGCTTTAACACCATTATACTTGTTTGCTATAGTTTCATATTCGGTAACACGATCCGATCCTGCTATCAAAGTTAACGTCGTGAAACCGCTATCATATACTTTTGTCAATAAATCAAATATAGTTTTAACTGATTTATCCATGACAACCGAACGTGCATGAGTCGGGAACATTTTACGAATCCATTTTATCTTTTGTCCATATTCTAATGGATTCTTTTTAGTATCGGATGACTGTGAAACGTATATGAAATATGACGAACCTTTTGCTGCTGCGGCTCCTTTATCTAGAAGTTTTAAGTGACCGATAGTCGGCGGGTTCAAACGACCCCACACAACCACCGCATGATTCTTATCTTCATTTATAAACTGCGAGAAAGACTTCATATTATTTCAACTTCTTTTTAAGTAACGATAGATATTGTTTATATTTATCAGGATCATTTGATTGGAAATCCGTAGGTGATTTGTACATCCAAGAACCTTCATTCTTAGTGTTATTCATTACCACTACTGGCCCATACGCAGACTTTTCGATATAAACGTTTTTATTTCCTTTGAAATCTTCGAACTCAACAACCTTACTTTTACCAATTGGTACACGACCATTTACGAACGTGAATCTCAATTGTTTATTTGAAGTCGTTTTAGCTTCGGTAATAAAGTTTGAAAACGATACAGCTTCATTAACCTCTTCTTTATTATTTTTAAGTATTTCTTGCATAGCCGCATCATCAGCAATCTCGACTTCATATACCGTTTCAATTTTAAATTGTGCGTTAGGTGTAAATACACACCATTCAGGAGAGGCAACTCTAAAGTTAGAATTACCACCATCAACTCCAGCTGCATCATAATCTTTACCCTTCTTGCCCAATGCAGCGTTCATCGCAAATATGTAACCGATCATACCCGCATTTCTACTATAGCCGGCATCGCCGATATACTGTTGGGATTTGTCAATATGAATTGCTCCATATACACCGTCGCCTAGCATACGTCCAACAACTGAAGCATCGCCTGATTTGATAACAGCAAAGCCATTTCGTAATATAATCGAAGCAGCAATTGAGCCTGTGCCGTGGTACATTGGATTAATTATTTCTTGAGTAGGATCATCATCTATCCATGCTTCTTGACTTCGTACTTGCAATGGCAATTCGGCTTTAAATACTCGACGTATTTTCATACCAGCTTTACCATGTACGCCATTACGTTTTGCTCTGTGCATATCCGCAGTTAAACGCTCAAGTTGTGCCGAATCCATTTCAACTTCTTCAACACTCATGTCATTTAACGAAACTCCCTTAACAGCATCAGTTGTGTACGTAATCAGCTCATCATAAGTACGTACATCCGAAACTTTAACTTTATCGCCAGGGATGTCAATATGGTTAAACTTTAATATTTCTGTTAAACGCTCGGGCGTTACTGATACTAATGGTTTAATTGGCGAGTTTTCGTTTTCAATCTTCCCTTCAACTAGTATCTTCATTGCACGTTCTTGTACCATTGCGCCCGCAATTTCTTTCTTGTATTTATTATTAATGGTATCATATATGGATTTGACTTCACCACCTGATTGCATTAATACCTTAGAGAAGAAAGGAATAATTTCGCCACGAGCTTCACGGTATGCTACGGTATTTGGCATACTATCTAAACGAGCTATCATATCGCTAAACGCTGACGCTATAACTTTCTCGTCTTTAAACATAGGTGAAGCATCATCCGCTGCAAAGTGTTCCGCAAGTGAAGTCATATAAAAGGTTTCTTGTTTACGTACGGTCTTTTCAATTATGCTATATACCTGTAGTTCCAAGGCCGCTGACTGATTAGCGTCTAAGTTTAATTTTGTGATTTTAGCTAAATCACGAATTTCACTTATCTTAATGTCGGATCCTTTATATTTACCATTTGCTATAAACGAATTGACAACCAAATTTTGTAATTCGGGGTCATCTTTAACTATATCGAAAGTTGGAAACTCTGATAACGTACCAGAACCTACTGGCCGTGCATCAAGTATTGGAGCAGCTACATTTATTTTTGGATGCGCGCCTTGAAGTAAATCTTTTAAGTAAGATTTGTAATCGCTATCATTGAAGATGTATTGTTGTTGTGTTATAAAAATAGTTTTAAGATCGATTGTGGATGATCTTAAAGTGACCTTAGCATCATCCACATCAGCATTTACCTCAGTTAAAGACGCCAAAGATGTTTTTAATAACAAATCATGCGCTTCTGTGTACAAACTTTGGTCGTATCCTGAAAGACTCTTTATTTGAGAAGGCTGGATCAAACCACGATATGTGGATAATTGTAAAACCGCGTTTAATCGTCTCTCAGCTTTAAGAAAAAACTGTTTATCAGATTTAACTGAGTTAAACGACATTATAGTATTAATAACACCCTTTAATATAAAGTCCGATGCATGCCCGACGAGTTCAGGAAACTTGCTTTCAAATGATCCACCACCAGTGGTACCAAGTAGGTTTTTCCAGAGACCAATTGCCAATAAATCTTGTGCGCTTTTTGCATCGATATTTGAAATATTAATACCATTTTTAAAATTATTATTAGCAAAACTGGATACCTCTAATTTGTCAGCCCACTGAGTCATATTTTTTATTGGCACATTATTATGATTGACATATTCTTTAAATAATAAGATTGATATTTCTTTATTGTTATTAAAGAAACCTTTCCACGCTTCGGCTAAACTTCTTGTGCCTTCAACTACTTTTGGTAATTTATTGCCATATGTGTTTGTGTCCGCAAAGATTGTTAGCATCAACTTAGGATCAGTATACTCATCTCTAATTATTTTATTACCAATTTGTCTGAGACTTGAGTATTGACTAAGTACCATTTGTGAAATTAAATCATGCTTAGCTCTATTATAGTCTTTTAAAACCATCAGTTCGTGCATCTTGAATATCATATACATGAAGTCAGGACTGCTTGCAAGTGGATGGCGTTGAAGCACGTTATAATAAAACGCCTTAAGCACGGTATAAAACTTTTCGTAATCATATGCTGCTGAAATATTATTCAATGATGTAACGGCTGCTTTAAACTCTTCGTTAGAGTATGAACTTATTACTGCCTGTAATTTCTGTTCTAATCCGAACCTGCCAGTTCCTTGGCTAGTAGTAAACGCGTTTATTAACCGGTCGACTGCTGAACTGGTTCCGTCATCTTTTACTATTACATCAAATTTAGCAACTGACCTAAACCAGTCTGTGTCGTATTCCTTTTCATTTTCAACGTTAAACGATATTAAACCACTGGCTGCATTAATGAATGGGTTTTCTTTGGCATCACTTATCATATCTAATACTACGTCAGTTTCTCTATAAGCCAATGTTAAAGAAACTCTTATTAGGTTTTTGGTCTTTTCTGCCCCAATTCCTACAGTTTTAAGTGAAGGTAAATTTTCTCTAATATAATCAGAAGGCTTATACCTCAATCCGACTAATGATTCAAGCTTTCTTAATGCGTTGAATGATGGTAATTCATTTAGAGATTGGGTGCCCATTATATCGTATATACCAGCCCTTTTGATTGCGCCAGCTAAATCTAGTTTATCAACACTCTTTGTGCCGCCTATGATATTTATTAAATGAATAAACCATTCGTTATAAAGGGATAGGCCAACCTTTTTGGAAATGGCTTTAGATACTATTGCATCCATCCATTTTGTAATTGTTGCTTCTGGTATTAAATCAAAGGCATCACCTAAAGTTGATAGTGTGTCGCGCATCTGAGTCATATTTACGGCTTTAGGTGCGCCTTTTTTATCAGGTCCAAACATTACCCAGTTCGTAAAGTCGCGAAACCAAGTTACTGGTTTCTCAGCAGCGCTCTTTAGAAGCGCTTTATTATCCTTAGCAGCCATTGCGTCTTCAAACGATAATATCTCTGGCGCAGTTGGTGCTTGAGATACGACAGGTGCTTGTACTGTACTTAAATCTGGAGAGTCGGTTTGAGGTTGATTAGTAGCAGTAGCAGTAGCAGTAGCAGGTGTAATAGTTTTATTGACTTGCTTAAACCGCATACCGCGTGTTAGGTCAAGAAACTCACCAGAAGACTTCTTATTCCGCATTGCTGACCAACGAATATGCTTCAAACCTAAAGTAAGATCACCATCATCAACTATTGTAGCTAATGCTTTCTTCAATGATTTCTGCATACCAATCATATTAGAATCTTTTACTTGATTGATCCAAGCAAGAAGAATACCTTCATCGATATTATCAATTGAACCAGTCTTTAGTTTAGCAAGGAAACGAGTAATTTCGTTAGTGACTGTATTGTTCTTAAACATTTTCTTGTCACTCATTATTTTTATAATAAGCGACATATCATTGTTTTCGTCTGTTATGTTAGCAAGGCGAACTTTCTTATCGGCTTTTATATAACGTAATACCTTTGCTTGATTTAGCGATAAATTAAACGCCAAAGCAACACCCACGAAGTTAATCATGAATGCATTAATTATAGCATTGTCGTCGTCTAAAAAATCTGCTTTATCAGCTGAAGTATATAATAAATTTTCGTGCAATTCCTTATAAGTTTTATTTCTCATCTTTCTTTGATCCGCCACGTTTCTTTTCCAATTCAGCTTTCTTTACAGCCGGAAGAATCTTTTTTGCTATGCGGTCAATTACGCCCTTCTTAGCGTCAACCCGTTTTTCAAGTCCCTGACGTTGAGAAAATGACAAGTCTTCTTTGGACTTGTTCTTTAAAATCATTTTCTCAACTGCTTTACGCGCGCCTTTACGGGCACGAGCTTTTAATTTTTCTGGAGATGCGATCTTCTTTTCGGCGCGTTTTTTGCCCATAGCGATCTTTGCTTTGTTCTTACGGAAGGTTTGCTTTGCTTTCATACGCTGCTTTAGATTTAAAGCTTCGTCGATGTCATCTTCTTCGGGTTTAGCGTATTCTTTAAAGGTTTTCATTAGGCAATGTCCCATCTATTATAAGTTTCTGATGATTTATTTATAATAGATAGGAACTTAACATTGGGTTTATACTATAGCATCTAACTCTGGTGGAACGGTATATCCCTTTTTAATTATGCCGTCTTTAGTCATTTGCAGTATGTTTTTAATGGACTTTTTGTAAACAAACCGAGGGTCAGTGACAGCTTTAAACGCGTCTTCCCAAGTAAGTATCATGGTTGACTTATACTTAGGACCGAACAACATAGTAACAATTTCTTCCTTATCCATTGTTAATAGCCACTTCTCTAAAGTTTTAGAACTCTTGACTAATCCCTTTTTACCCATCCTTGATTGTTTACCGCGAAGCAAACCTTTCGATAAGTCAAAGAAATTACGTTCCCATGAAGCATCGACTTCCTTACCTTCTTTATCCATTGCTTTCTCTGCGGTCTTGTAATCCATGAATCTAGCAATTGCATATAATAATTCGTTTCGGTATAAACCTTTCCATTGGCTTTCCCATTCAGCTGGAGAATAATATGCCCACGAAGAATAGTCTAAATTCTCAGTTGGCATCAAGTCTAGTTGAACAGTTTCTCCTTCTTGTTTACCGTCGTCGTTTTTAATAGGGAATGATATAGAAACTAATCCCATAGACCTCATATCACGGAAGTCATGCCCAGATGATTTTGCTACATTAACTATCTTATCAAAGACATCATCAAGAGTGTTAACTGCTTTATCGCTTTTAACGATAGCTCCAAGGTCTAACGCTAAATCAACATCGCCGCTTGAACCACCTGCTTTCTTTTTACCAGTTGAGCCTAAACTTGCAGTTTGCTTCTGCGTTAACTTTAACTTTGGTAGTATCTCTTTATAAATGTTATTCATTGTGCCAGCAACGTTTTCTTGATTGATACGTGTAACACCCTTAACGGCATTGCCGCCTTCTACTATAAACTTTTTAAATGATATCATTTCTTAAACCTTTTTCTGAATACGTCGCTAGTTACTTTTAACTTACTGCCAAGAATATCAAGTACGATTCCCTCGAACTCTTCGCCATACTTACCTTTGTTTATATATTGTAAAATGGTTGTTCTGACATCGCTTTGTGCCTTTTCAATTAAACCTTTTATGATAGCCTTTTCTTCGCGGTCAGCATGCTTTCTTGATTGTAATATCGCAAGTGCTTTATCATAATTCTTTAACAACTCAGCAATTGAACCGACACCAAAGTTCAAATCGATGTCAGGAATATTCATTGACTTTATTTTGTCAAACCTAATCTTACGGTCCGAAATCTTTACTAAATCATCAATTAACGCTTTCTTATCAACCTCACCTTCAATACTAAAAGGTACGACTGTTAGTAATTCAGCTAACTTAGACTTATCATAATCAATATAGATGAATCGTATCTTATCCTTCGATACTTCTTTACCCATAGGATTATAAAACATTTCACCGATAATTTTAATGCCATCGCCATTGTTATGTTTCTTTAATACTGCTTGCAGCTTAGAATTCTTTTTCAATACATCAAGCAAATTCTCGAAGTTCTTCGAAACTTCATTAGCTTCATATCCTCTTGAAATTACATAATCAGTATAGTCGCCAGCTTTATACACTGGACCTGAATATGATGACTCAATAAAGAATTCGTTATTGCCGTTCATTCCTAAACGTATTGAAGAACCATCAAGTTTCTCTGTTACTTGCAATTGTTTACTAGGCAATACACCATTGAAATCATCTTTGAAGACTTTCATTAATTGGAGAAACTTAGTAGGTGTTAATTTGTCAAGATGTTGAATCCCGACCCGCTGCGTTGCTTTTATCTCGGTTAAATACCGCTTAAATGATTTCATTATGCTACCTTTAAAAACGGTCCGGCCGTATCGTATTGTTTCTTTGCACCAAAGTAAAGTACAGATAAAAACTCTTGAAGCTTTCCTTTACGTTGAATCGTGTCAAATATAGTAACCCACTGGAAGCATTGTAATTTAGCGCTCAGCTGTGAAGCGGTTCTTGATATATCCTTTTCGTATTCTATTGCGTCACGTAAAACCGTGCCCCAGTCGCTATTGCCCCAGTCGATTGACACTCCCCCAATTTTAACGCGTTTTAAGCTTTTTTGCTCAGCAATGTATTTGACTATATCCTTCTCAGTCCATTTACCGACTTTTGGTAAATGCGTACCCATCCGTCGCTGAAGCCCATGTTTTCTAATAAATGGCTCTATTGCTTCGTTAGCTGAAACCTTGCCAAGTTTTGCAGCCGCACCTACACCAGTCATATCCATTTGAGTAGATTCACGCGGGCCACCAGCAAAAGCGCGGACTTGCACCGCAACAATTTTACCTTCTGCTTTAATTTTCATTGAGAAATCGCCAGTAACGAATTCGTTCTTAGCATTAATATCTAAGTTAAGTTTGATACTTCCAGCAAGTATCTCGATATCGCTAAGTGGTTCTTTCTTTTTAGCATTGGTCAGTTCGACAGTTTTAACCTTGCCTTTTAATAGCTTCTTAAGAGAAATGCCGACTAGTTCCTTTGTTGCTATTTTTGAACGCATATAAGAATTGAGCGCATCAAGCTTCGCTGCGTTGCCCATTTTGCGTTCGCCGATTTCAAATAAAGCCTTCCGAATTTCGGCTTCTGAACGTATCTTAACCGCATATATATCGGCCGGGTTCCATGAATCTTTTGCACGAACGCCGCATTTCTTTAAAGCAATATCTTCGAGGAAAGGCATTATGCCTTCATCTCTTGAAAAATCATAGTCTTTTGACCCAAGCCATTTATTAATTGCTATAGCCTGAGCCTCAAATGTTTCAAACCATTCGTCATTCACATTGGGATATACTTTTCTAGTTTCTTCATTAGATGGAAATTTGCCACTCGTCATGTATGTTTGACAATAAAGACGGGTTGAGTTTTCTTGAAGCTTTGTTGCGGTAGCATCAGTGCCAGTGCTTCGTCCTGACCCATCTCCGAATGATATTGATACGCTACCCAAATCGACACTTTGTGATTTCAGAAATTGTTTAACTACTGTTATAGTGTGATTTTCACCAACTGCTCGAGGTATTTTTATTTTGTCGAACTGTGTGCTAGGGTCGAGCACGATTATCGCATCGTATTTTTTAAGAATGACTTCGTATATTTTAGCAGCAACGAAGCCATTCTTTTTATTTTTTGAAAGAATCTCATTAGCATTCTTTGGTCTAAAATTGTAAGCCATTAGCAACTTCGCCTTTTAAATTTATAATAGTGTATTTATATAAAATCAAACGGCTAGGCCGCTGTTTGATATTTATCAAATGATGCAGTATTATCAAATATGTTTTTATTTAATGGAATTTGTTGAAAGTCGGTATTGGTAAGATTAGCATTTGTGAAATTACAGTCAGCAAGATCAAGCAAGAATGCAAAAACGGTTGCAGCTAAATTAGCGTTTGTGAAATTACAATTTGTAGTATTTAGGCATTCAGATAAATAGAGGCCGGCTAAATTAGCATTTGTGAAATTGCAGTTTTTAATTGAGGCATTTATAAAATTAGTATTAATGAACGATGAGTTTTCAAAAGAAGAATTGTCAAGGATAGCATTTGTGAAATTGCAGTTAACGAATGAGCAATTTAAGTATGTAGAATTTGATAAGTCAGTATTAGAGAAATCAGTATTAGAGATGATTGTGTTTTTAACGTATTTAGACATATGTGCTTCCTTATTGATTGAGTAGCTATTATATCAATAAACAAGCACAATGTATATAGTTTTTATAGAACAAAAAGGAATATCTATATAAGTTTAAACATTATTGAGTCCAATCGGACTTCACACTTCCTGACTTGCGTTCTTAATTGACTAAGCTCTTTGCGCATTTCGGCAACGATTTCTTCATTAGTCTTTTCAGCCTTTACTCGATATTCATACCCTTCTTTCCAAAGCGGCGGTCGAGTTTTACATGTAATCCAATCAGTATAACCTTCTTCCCTCACTTGAATTGTCGCGCCATTTGCCCATGCAATTATTACGTCACGGTGTGGGTGATGGTGATCAGCTTCGTATCGTTCAGCCATTATCCTATACCCACCCACCTTACGCAGTTTTGCCAACCGGCTTGAAACAAGTTACCTCGAGCAAAGTTTGTTGCTGGAGCATCCCATGAAGAAGACTTTAGCAAATCACCAAACAATAAACCTTTTTTAGGGTTATCTTTTAAAGCCACGAAGCCAGCCGCAGATTCATAACCAGCCGTAGATTCATAACCACCGTCGGTCACAACCACCACCTTAGCATAATTGCGAGCTTTAACAATGTTAACAACAAGCTGGTCACGTGAAACCGTATATTCAGACGTAGCAAGCATTAAGTCGTAATCGGCTTTCATAGCCAATACAAGTTCTTCTAAAGCAGTATCAATGTTATTCATAATTTAATTCCTTTACTTTGTAACACTTGAATTGTTAGTTGAAGACGCGATTTGAATAAGTGAATCTTGTGGAACGAAACCGCTTTCAAGCATAGCGTTCAACCCTTCATTTGTTGAAACGTGAAAGCGTTTGCCTTCAGGGGTGGTGATTGCGAATTTTGAATTAGCACTAAGTTTTTCATTGCGACGATCGGTGGTTTGGTTTGTCATGTTTTATTACCTTTAGTTTGTTTATCAATTTATGGTACTATTATATCAATCAATGACGTCCATGTCAATAACTTTGTTAGAACAAAAAAGAATATCCATATTCCGTTCCTACTAATTCAAAACCTTTTAACATTCAGCGCCGCCAAGAACAACCGCGTCTAGGCATTTGTCGTAAGCAACCCAACCTTGGTATTCTTCATTAAATTCTAAGTCTTGAGCAGCTTCAAGCGATAAGCCCGATAGCATTTCAAATTTTTCAAAAGGGATTTCAAAGTAAACGTCATCGAACGATGCGTTAGGTATTTGATAAGCAGCAGCGGCATCGTTGTCAGCAAGTTCGCATATTAGGTCTAGTACAGTTCTTAAATCTTTCATAATGTTTTATTCCTTAACTCAATTTGTAGATCTATTATATCAAATTTACAGATAATGTATATAGTTTATTTCATTATTTTTAGAACTTAAAAGAATATCCATATTCATTTATTTATTTCGTATTAATTTCAAAAAAGCCAGTACTTCATCTTCAGTTATTTTATCATGCTCAATTAACAAACCAATTAAACGTTGGCTGGCAACAGTACTGCCTCTAATAAACCCATAACTGTATGCTTTATTGCTAGCAGTTCTATATGTAAATGCTAAAGCTATTACAAGAAATATTAGATACACTCCATATTCGATCATACGGCCATCTCCGCTTTAATAGTTGGATGGTGATTATAATTCTCAAGAATGTAATCAACGGTTTTAGTTCGTGAAATACTAACTTCAGTTGGACCTAAAGCAGGCATTGTAAGTGTAGGTAACGGATAATGCTCACGTGACAATTGTTCTTTAACTTGTTCAACATGGTTCTTATAGATATGAGCATCGCCGATTATTATAATTAGTTTACCTACTTCATATCCAGTAATACTAGCAATCATATGAGTTAATAAAGCGTAACTTGCAATATTAAAAGGAATACCTAAAAACATATCAGCCGATCGTTGGTACATCTGACAACTTAGCTTACCATTCTGAACATGGAACTGAGACATAACATGACAAGGCGGTAATGCCATATCTTCAATTTCTCCGACATTCCAAGCATTTAGTATATGTCTTCTTGAATATGGATCATTCTTAATACCATCAATCAACTCAATTATTTGGTTATGGTGATCGTCAGTTGCGCCGTTATACCAACTTGTCCATTGAACGCCATAAACTGGACCAAGACCTTTAGCATTATTGCTATTAATGTAGCCTAAGTTTTTACCTTGATTATCGGCATTATCAGTCCAGATAGTTTTCTTATCAACTAGTTCTGCTCGAGGCTTATCATACAGGATTTCAGCGAGTCGGCGTTCATCATCTGATCCTTCAAGGAACCAAAGTAACTCACTTACGACTGACTTCCATGCTAAACGTTTTGTTGTTATAGCAGGAAACCCTTCGTTTAAGTCAAACTCCATTCTTTCGCCGAATGTAGCAAACGTGCCAACACCGGTACGATCATCGGTTGGTTGGCCATTTTCTAATATGTTTCTGAGTACTTTATCATAATCTCTCATTTTATATACTCAACCACTTTTCCTTTGCCATCCGACAGTTTAAACGTTTTACCTAGACCGTATCCTATTAACCAACCCAAAGGAAGTCTCTTATCAGTCTCGTATTTTTCATACATTACAGTTAAAGTAACTTTCTCGATAACAGGTAAACATTGACTAATAATGTTCCACCCACCGATGATTACGATATCTTTGTTTGGATACGTTCTTTCAAGTAATCGCATTTGACTTACAAGATCTTGGCTGCTTATTAAATGATTTATTTTATCAGCATTAATCAAATCGTCACGCGTAGAAACAACACAATTAATGCGGTTAGGTAAAGGTCTTTTCATCATAGGATCTTCCCATGTCTTCGACCCCATGACTACTATCTGACCTTCAGTGCTTTCTTTGAAATGCTTAAAGTCAGCTGTACTTTTCCAATCAGGCATCGTGCCCTTATTAGAATACCCCATGTGAGTTTCTACTGCAAATATTACTCTTATCATTATACTTTAAATCCTTGGAAGCCTTGTGGTTTTTCTTTCTTTGAGAATGGTGAAGTTGAAGCAACTGGTGCAGAATTGCTTGTTACAAGTCCATCACTAGCGTCATCTTCGGCATCGTATAAACGCATTTTAGCGCGTTCAATACCAAGCATGAAACGAGTATATGTACTAATGTCACCATAACGATTTTTTAATTGTTTTACCATTATTTGGTTTAATTCATCAAGTTCTGGTGTTGTAATCAGTGCAAGTAACATATCACATGTTGCCGGTAAACCAAATGATTCTGAAACGTTATTCATATCAACATCAGTATCACCGAAGCCTGCTCTGTTTGTTTGCGTTGCGGTTATAATCGGAAAGTTATTTTCAACAGCAAGTCCACGCAATTCTTCAGCAATTGATTTTATTAACATGTATGAGTTATCCATACCACCGCCTTTCAATCTTGAACTTGTACAGATATTAATATAATCAACAACTACGAGTTGTGGAACGAACTTCTTCTTAACTTTTAATTCATTAAGTAATGCTCGGAAATGTCCACAGTGAACAGAACTTGTTGGATATTCCTTTATGATTAACTCGCCATTAGTTTTTTTATTCAGTTTTGCCATACGATCAGTGTATAGATTCTTAGGCATCAAAAGTAAGTCATCAAGTGAAATATTAAGCATGTTTGCATCAACACGTTGTGCTATACTTTCTTCACTCATTTCCATTGTAATATACAGAACGCTTTTGCCTTGCATCATAGCCGCAGCCGCAATATGCGTCATCATTAGTGACTTACCACCACCTGACGATGCCATGATACAGTTCAATGTTTTTGGAGGTAACCCACCCTTTGTAATACGATTCATCATTTCTAAATCAAACGGCAAACGGGCTTCTTTCCTGTGATAGAACTCAAACCGAGAGTCGGAATCAGCAAGATAACTATGACCAATGTTTGTATCAAAGGAAACTGCTAAAGCATCTTGTAATAACTCAGGTAAACTATTCTTTGATAAAGTTTTGTGTTTGCCGTCAATAACTGATATAGATTCCATAATTGCTAGGTAAATAGAACGGTCTTGGCACCACTTTTCAGTTGAGTCGAGTAACCAAGTTTCATCAACCTTTTCATCAACGTTCTTAAGGTCATTCAAAGCCATTGCGGATTCTTCATACTGGCCATCTGATATATCACCAGACTGCAGCTCAACGCTTAGCGCTTCAATGTTAGGCAACTTATTATACTTTGCAACAAAATCAATAATGTTATTGAAGATATTGGCATGGCGTCCTTCAAAGTATTCTTTCTTTAAAAACGGGATTACTCTTCTTGTAAAACCTTCGTTAGTTATAAGGCTCTTTAGGATCATCGACTCTAACTCAGTTTCCATCAACAAGTTCCTTAGCTTCAATGACTTCTTTGGCGCTTGCTTCAACTATCGTATTCAAAGTTGCACTCATCAGCTCATGGAATTTTACATCTTCGCGGAGTTCTTCACTGCCTTCGATTATATCGAATTTGTAACTGATATTCAGGCCGTCCTCTTCTTCAGTAATTTCTAGACTATGATAACGAAAAACCGTATCAGCAAAATCTCCTTCAGTTATCTGTATTGGCATTGTATCATATTGGTCGCTATCAATAAACTTGTACATTATAAATCCTCAATTTTTGTGGTGTATGGTTCAAAAGACCACGGGTTAATCGTTAACATGCCAGCACTTCTAATAATCTCCAATTTTAACGTAATATCGTCTTGCATCGCGTCAACTATTTCCTTTGATACAAATGCTACCAATTTATTAGTATCATGCTCACGCACTTCCCTACGTAAAGATATAGGATCGTCAATAGTGTAATGATGATTCTTGTATGATCCTAAACTGCTATATGCCATTAGCGTATCCCCAATTCGTAATATACTATTATATCCGACTTCCCTGTCGATGTCAATAGTTATTTTAGTTTTATTCTTGAACTGTATTACCTAAGAACTCTTCAGTTAAAGTAGACTTATAACCAATTTTATATACTCCACGTATAAATTCTTGGAAGGCCGTTAACGATAATAATGGATCCCAAAACTCGGCGTTCATAGTATCTTTAAGACGTTTGTTTGGACCTAGTTCACCAGTTTCGCGATCAACTATTGCATACCAACCGTTCTTAGGTTTCTGTACAAAGTTACCAGCCATTGCTACGTCAATCAATCCTGAGTAAGTTTCAATGCCGCCTTCCCAAGTAACGGTAATTGGTATCTTTGACTTCTCTTTAACATAACGAGACTTCTCAACGTTAATGACGAATTCATAGCCTGTTACTTCAGTACCGGTTTTTTGTTGACGGCGACCTAGTATCCAAATAGTTGATGCGCTATAGTAAATACCAGTACCACCACTAACAATAGCCTTTGGAAACAAACCCATTTCCTGATAAGTATGGTTAATAGCTAGCATTGGAATATTACGCATCGTAAGATATGGAGTTGCCATACGGAATAAACCTTTAAGTGCTTTTGCACGCGACATATCAGCAACTGATTTAGCGTCTTTAGCATCTTGCAATTCTTTCTTAGATGCAAGGTTACCGATAGAATCAATTACGATAATAACTTTGTCTTTCTTTTCAATGTTTTCAAGTTGATGTATTAAATCGAATTTAAGTTCTTCAACATCAGTGATAGGGACATGTAAAACCCGATCTAAGTCAATGCCAAACGATTCGAAGTACGATTGCGGTGAGCCAAACTCTGAGTCATAAAACATCATTACCGAGTCTTTATGCTCAGCAAGATATGCAGCCGCAATCTTTAATGAGAAACTTGTCTTAAAGTGTTTGCTTGGTCCTGCAAAAACCGTTAACCCTGGCGATATACCGCCCTCAAGGCCACCTGCTAACGCAACGTTCATCATAGGAACATCGGTTGGTGTCATTTCCATTTCATTGAATAGTTTTGACTCTGAGAGAATCTCAGTTTCTTTGATTCGACTACTCTTTTTTAATTTTGCCATCAGACTCATAAAGTAAAACCTCTTTTATTAATTTAGATCTATTATATCAAAAACACACATGAATGTCAATCAATTATTTCTATATGCATATTCAATTGCTCGGTTTGCTTCGGTATCCCATGCACGTTTTGCATAGCGGTTACCAGTTTCCATATCAATTTGTTTACACAAATCTACTATCTCTCCTCCAGTTATTGGGTATTCTTTCTTTATTGCATTTGATGCGACATGCACCATAACTTCGTACATCTTTATGTATCTTCCTGAATCTTTTTGATAGGTAGTAGCTCGGTATGAGTCAAGCATTCTTTTTGATAGAAACGGACAATCCGAATAGTTATTCCACCTATACGATGTATTACTTAGCTGAGTTTTACGATGTTCAATAAACATCTTTTGCATTGACTCAGGCATTCTATCAAAAAACGATTTACCAGTTTTGCGTGATGGTAGCGGATGTTTATTGATTATTTCTTCAGTAGGAATAGGGTTACCGTCATTATGAAAGATAAAGTTATTTGCGTTATCATATGTTGCTGGAATATAATACATGCGGCTTAAGTCTTTTGTTTGACGATCGCCTAGTTCACCAATTTCCGTATTAAGTGCATACCAAAGCTGGCGAATCTTTTGACTTTCTATTCTTTTGTCGAGTTTGAATACTAAGCGGAACTTAGGGGTTTTAATTGATGAACTTGCTGTACTATAACATACATATGAGTACTGACCATATTTAGCTTTTAGCGTTTCCTGAAGTTCTTCATTTGTAAAGTCATGAGCGTCAACGTCCATTGCTGCCCAACCACCCCAACACGTAACAGCATCATTACTTCGAGTACGGTCTTCCTTGTATACCGCAGGCGAAATCAGGGTTGCGTCGGTTTTTGACTTTATCGGTTTTTTAGATAGCGTATATAAAAACTCAACGAAGTCGGGCCAATCGCTAACCATGAACTGCCGATGAGTTTTGTTATCGTACAGAGACTGAAATATAGTTAAAGATATTTTCATAGTGTATTACTCCAATTCAATTAATTATATCACAGTTCGGTATTGATGTCAATGGTTTACGCAATGAATTGTTCTAATGTGTTTGTTGCGATATTGCCTGCATCTATTCGTTGATGATGATTGTTTTGTTTAACAAAATCGCTATCAGATAATTCCAATTCGCCATTTAAAAACTTAACTGCTTCACCGACCATTGACGCTGCAGTACATACCGGAACGTTTTGAGCAATAAACGGTACACTACGTTTTCCACCAGGGAGACTGAAGTTATGCGGAAAGCCCATCATATGTAATGCTTCGCGAATAGTCATTGAACGGTCATGCACTGGATGAATTGTATCATTCATGTTACGACTGATACATGCATTCATACATTCATTGAATACGTGAGTTGAACCATCCCAAATGCCTAAGCCTTTAGAGAATTTCATTTTAGCATGTGTTGCTAAATGCAAGCCTTTTGTATCATCAATCGCTTCAAAGTAGTCAATCGCTTCCTGTAAGAAGCCACCGCGCCTAACATAATTGAATGCAGTTGAGCAATTATTCGCAATCATAATATCACGAGGATTTTCGCCAGGGTTCTTATACTGAATGAAGTTATAATACGATTCGCCAGTACCGATTTTATCATTGATAATGTCGCTTTGGTGAGACATTTCATTGGTTACTTCTTTCAAGTAATCAGGGAAGTTTTTACGTGATTCGTTAAACCATGATTGTATTGGTGCTTTATCGCCTTTCCAAAACGTGTAGAACGTACGGTCGCGATTCTGAGGAATACCATGTAAAGAGGTAGTTGTTTTATACAATGAGAAAGAATACCCATTATCACGTGCAATTTGTAAAAGCTTATCCGCAACTGGCTTTCCTTTATTTGTATATAGCGCAGGAGCATTCTCGCCAACGATTACATCGGCATCATAACACTTCATTGCCTGTTCAGCCGCGATGTACATAAACTGATTCTTTTCGGCATCAGCACCTTTTGCTGCAGAGTTAGCTTTACCAGTATTCAATTGTGATAAACCTGCGCATGGTGGTGTTGATACAACAATGTTAACCTTTTCAACAAAACTGCGTTCGCCTGGGTCTAAAGGCCGGTAGTCTATTCCACGAGACAGCGTTTCGTTCTGATGGTTCATATAAAGACTATCATTAGCCCAAAAACCATCAAGACTTGATACAAATTTAGGTGCTTTACCTAGTGCTGCTTCTGCGCCAAGAGGTAAACCGCCAATAAGCGGTATGTGAGGCGCCCAACTATAATCATTTTTCATTTTATTAATCATCCAAAGAAGTGTGTTAAATCATTACTATCATCGGCTATTTCTTGAAGAACTTCATCATAAGATTTGGTTCCTGTAGTAGAGCTTCGATAGTTATTTATTGTACTAGTAATCTTATCGCATAATACTCTGCCGCTTGTATCATCTGGTGTAATAAGATATTGGCATTCCTGTAATATCTTATTATATAAGACAGGGTCGTTTTCAAGTTGCTCAATGCGCTCGTGTAACTCTTCAGGTTTACTAAGCCTCAAAAACTCGGGTACTGCAATATGGTGTTGGTCGTCATAATTTGGATGCAAGAACGGTATAATACCATTGCTAATCAATTCCCAAACTTTCATTGTAACCCAACCGTCTCGAATAGATATCATAAAGGAATATTTGACCTCAGGTAACATCTGCTGCAGTTCCTCAAACTTAATCGACCCTTTAAAGCGCTTATCGCCTTTTACAGTGTCTTCATCCCATTTGCCATAAATATCAACGTCCTCAACGTGGTCAAGTACGTATTCTTTTAACTTGTTATAACGCGAACTAACACCATTATTTCCTTCATTAAGAACTACCATAAACTTCTTAGTCTTTTCGATATTAACCAATTCTTTATCAATAAGAAAGACTTTTTCTACACCAGCATACCTATATTGTACTCGATGATCGACTAACGGAGTTTGGTCTTCATATGAAGATATGTGACGATACAATTTAGCTGAATCATATTGTGAAAGTATTTCTTTTGGCATATTAAACATATCTCGGCCAAGCTTTAAATACCGCGGATCATTGTTAATCATTATCCAAGGTATCATGCTATCATTAAGATAATCATAAATAGGGCCGCTGTAATTCTCGTGCATAAACAGAGTTTTGGCTAGTTGTGGTTTACCTGCTTTAATCGAAGATAGAGTGTATATCCTTTCTTGAAAGTTTACGTCGCCAGTTGGACCAGCTACCATAATTCCAGCATCAACCTTAGTATTCTTCAGATGATTAGTTATAAACGCTATAGCATCAGATTCACCTTTCGTGTAATGTGCCCAGCCATCATGAAGATTTGTGGGTAAGCCACGCATCTTATAAAGATCGCTTTTGCCTATCATGATAAAGGTATCATCAGGATTAAGTTCAGCTAACTTAAGATATAGTGTGGGTGCTTCATTATCTCCGCCGATAGCACCCCACGTGCTAGGATTAAATTTTATAGACTTGCCGATCTTGCCGATCACGTACGTGCGACCCATAATGTTCCCCCTTAGTTGATTAGATAGCTATTATATCAAATTTTAATATAAATGTAAATAGATATCTTTAAATATTTTATAATATTGTTCTTGGTTAGTTTTACTGTGCGAATGTAAAGGTATCATACTTAAGAACAAACTGGCAACAATAATCTTAATGTAACGAATATCTTCATCACTGTACTTATTATTTAGAATGCGCATGAACTCAGCCGCAACCTCTTCTTTACCCTTTGAATACAAACGAACATCATTACCGTTTTTAACATAGAGTTCAGAATCAATGATATCATAATTATATACCGCTGAATGCATCAACTTAGCTACTTCGTAATAATGATCGCCAAATAGCTGACCTCTTGGATCTATCATAGTAACACGGTCAGAATTGAAATCATACATCAGATTGCTAAAGCAGAAGTCACCGTGCATTAATGTTGGTAAATGCTCGTGTTTAGCGACAGCGTCTTCTAATGTTATAATGAAACTGTTTATTATGTTGTAATCAATTGCAAGATTAATATCATTTACTCGTGAAACAGTCTTCTTAACAACCGTGTCCATAAAGTTATTAGGTTGCCCATATGACTCCATCTTGTTCAATAACCTAAACGATGAATTGAAGATTGTTCTCCAAGTTTCGGTTGAAGTATCAAGAAACAAATATATTTCGCGGAACGTTGGTGCCAATATCTTTTCCATTACGTAACATACGCATTGATGCTGATCAAAGAACTCGTGTGACAGCATTCTTGGTGTGTTTAATGTAAGTCCCATGGGCAAGTTATTATACCAATTGAATTCTTCTATTAATTTCGGTCCATGTGTTTCAGACGACTTTCGAACTGTTACATCATCGACGTACAAATTATTAAAAGATCTTGAGTTTTTAACTGAACGATTACTTAAGTATTCTTCAAGAGTCCCAAAGTCAATATGCTCAAGTGGCACAGTTATCATATGATCCCAATCAGCAATTGATTGTAAAACACCACTTAACTGAAATTCGCCTGCGATCTTAGTTTCTTCATGTTGCAATTGCTCACGTAATAACTCATATAAGTTAACCGAATCGAGAATATGATATACACCGCTTAAAGCAAGATTGGTATCAGGCCGTTCCGTAGGTTTATCAATAAATGTAGAAATCTTATTCGCTGATGTTTGAACCATACACCATCTAGCATAGTCGTCTACTTCCATGACAGACACAAAGTTTTCATTGAAATGTTTAGACGCATCCGACTTAACAACGATATCACCAAGGACAATCAATACCGAATCGTTATCTTCTTGTTTTAAAGCCGCAAAGATAGCACCTGATAAACCATTGCGTTCTTGTTGACGTACAACTTTAACTTGAGTCTTTCCATACATCGCCAACATATCGTGTACAGTTTCTTCTTGATGGTTTACTACAACTCTAATATCATTACAGCCAGAATCCTCTAGCCATTTAATTTGATGAATGAGGATAGGTACTTCTTTATACGGTAAAATGGTTTTACTGTATTGTTTACCAAGTTCTTTGAATCTTACGCCGCGGCCTGCAGCAGGTATTATGCCAATCATAACTTCTCCAATAAGTATAGTTCATCTGGCCTTATTGCTTTATCATCAATGTAATAAACTGCATAAGGCTTATCAAACGAAAGCTTTGTGTAACTAACAGAATGTTCCATTAGCCATACTTCAATAACATTACGGTATTTATGTTCAGCGCCAGCTCGATTGTCGGCGCTGAAGTGACCGCGTGCAGTATATATGAATATGTCAAAGCCCTTATCGAAGAGCCTATTAATTTCACTTATAAGATCGTAATTTGGTTTACCGCAAGCGATGTTAGACTTGTCATCATGTGGATGTATGCAAAGCGTATCATCAAAATCAACTACAAGAGTGTTTCCATTATAAGGCATATACTTCTATTCCAACTTCATTAAACATTTCAACAGTACTATTATATAATACTTCCCATCGTTTGTCAATAGTTTTATTAGAATCGGTTGCCCAATAAACTTTTGAGAAACCTGCTTGAATAACTCCCTTTGCGCATTCGCTACAAACTGGTAGTCCCCAAACATATAAAGCAGAATTCTTTAAACTGACGCCATTATTAACAGCATTGTATATAAGGTTCTGTTCTGCATGAACTACATATTTGTATTTTGTTTCACGGTTGTTTAAACGTTCGGCCGTGTCTTCAACTCCACGTGGGAACCCGTTATAACCCACCGAAAGAATCTGGCGGTCACGTACTGCAACCGCTCCAATTTTAGTCGATGGGTCTTTGGACCAAGTGCTTACTTCACGTGCTAACGCTAGAAACCGTTCGTTCCAAAGACTGCTCATTAGATATACTCACTTTTAGGATACGTTGATATGTAATCAGATTTTGATATATGGTGTTCACCAGTTTTACTATAATGATCAACTAAGTAAAAGTTTCTCTCATAGACGTGTAAATTTTGTACTTGCCAATGAAGGTTGCCTATTTTAATATCTGAATTAGTTGACTCATTATAATTGTCTTTAAGCAATTCCATTACGTATATTTGCCACGCATAGTCATTTCTATAACCTGCCCAACAATCATTACTTCTCATTTGAACTACAGCTTGTAACATATTATCACGAATGTAATATGATACCGCATTAGTACATATGAAATCGTTTTTAGAGTTTTCGTTATATTCAATCCAAATAGACGGACGGTTATAAACCATGATAGCACGACGCGAGAAAGGATTACCCTTTAACTCATTTAAGCATTGTTTGAATTGGTTATGGAACTTTTCAGCAAATATTAGATGGCCATAGTTAGAGTTTATTTCACCATAAAGATTTGCGGTTGCCTGCCAAGCAACTGGTGTTTTGCCATAAATATTTGCAAGCGTACCAACATTAGTTGATTGTGTTAAATACCAACGGATCTCAGCGTCAATGTATTCAGTATTAGGCGTACCGAAGATACACGGATCGTCAGCAATAAAACTTGCACCAACCATTTCAAGCATCTTATTACCGCCACGATCAATTGTTTCTTGCTGCCATTCAAGTTCATCAACGAAATGGTCGCGTATGTCATCTATATTCATATCATCTGCTCTTCATAGTTATTTTTTAAAATTTCATGAGAATGCGTTGGAAACATATTCATAGCGTCTATATCTTCATCGGTAAATGGTTTTAAAAGAGTAGACGGCTCAGAATCAGATACAGATACGGATACAGGCGCATTAAGTTGACGGTTTAAGAAATCACGATCGGCAGACTGACCGTCAACTTCGCCACGCGAATATGCAACGGCAAACGAAGCATAGTTAATCATGTCTTTTAATGAATCTTCCATCGACTCAAAGTTAGGTTTATAATCAGGATCATTTTCCATTGCTTCGATAACAGAACGTATACGAAGGGTTTTAGCATGAATAATATCCATAATGGTATTTACACCATGTGGATAATAGTCAGCTTGACGAACCGTAGATTTATCGTTTTGATAATCACGTGATTTTGCGGTCTGCAATTCAATGCATTCTTGTAATACTTTTACTGATGATCTTTCAGTCATAACGGTTTCCTTAGTTGAGTTGGCGGCAGAATCTTAACTCCCCGCCGCTTTTGATATACTGCTGAGTTAAACTGAGTTCAACTGCGCGGTGAGTTTGTACATAATGTTCTATTATATCACCTTTAATGGGACATGTCAATACAATCTTTTGGCGAGGAGCAGAAACTGCGTAAATGTCAATATTAGTTTCGCACATTTCGCGCAATTCTTTAAATATACGGCGATTAGTAGCATCACCCCCTTTGGTTTCACCTTTACTGTACATATTAACCCGACTTTCCCAGCCGGTTTCACCGCCAGCAATACCTATTTTATGGATTTTGTTTTTAATACACATGAAATAGACAACGTCGCCCATAGCAATAACGTTACAGCGTGCCATGTTTAATGCACGTGAAAACTTTAACCTTTTGCCATCTATAGAAAGAGAACCCAAATATGTAGTATTTTTCAATAAATTTTTCATAATATAATTTCCAATTAACGACGCGTGTAAATGTAAACATCAAGTGAAGAAGCATTGGCAAGGCCACCAACGACATTGCCACCGTGGTCGAAACCAACGGTGCTTGTGTGACCAGTCCAAAAGTTAGTAATTGTCTTTTTAGTTATAGGCTTACGGCCGCGAACGCAAACCCGTTGTTGTTTTAAAGATCTTTTATTTGCGGCAGTAACATGGGCACGTATTCTAGAAAGAACTGTCATGTCGTCAGTTGAAGTTGGGTCAAGAGTTGTGATATAAGCGTTTGAACGTGAAGTCATAATATAGTATTTCCAAATAGTTGTTTATCAATTTATGGTACTATTATATCAAGTATTGACGTCCGTGTCAACAACTCTATTAGAACTTAAAAGAATATAGTTATAACGTTTTAAATAAACCGTGATTGCCTTCATGCGACGGTGCTGACCACCCTTCGGGTTTTATAAGGTCAGGAAGTCCTAGTGCGTTAGGTCGAGTTTCTTTTTGACCAACTTCTTTTGCCATATTAGCTTTGAGAACTCTGTCCCAAGCTTCATAGGGGTCAATTGCGAAAGCGTCGAGTGTTCCAATAGCAACAACGCATAAATCAATCAAACCGTCAACGATTTCTTCGGCATCGCGTTCAGCAACGGCTGTACTGGTTTCTTGTAATTCTTCAGCTAAAAATGCTATTCTGAAGTTAAGAAACGCTTTAAGTTTCTCAGGATTGTTTACTACCCATCCACGAACTTTATATTTGTCATGCATTTCCGCAATATCTTTACACCAATCTTTACTCATATTTACCACTCCTATTTATTATTAGATCTATTATATCACAGTTTCTCGTTAATGTCAAACCCACGGAAGGTTTTAAATCGTGGGAAGCGTAAACTAAATGTCCCATTGCTGTTTTGAGAAACGGCATCGGCTTTTATTTCAACAAGTTGACCAATAACTTTATCTTGATCAGCCCATATGTCTTTACGCATTTCATCAGTTAAACCAGAACCAACGTTTACTTTAATATCTACGCCATCATCAACTCCTTCACAAACCAATGCGCCAGTTAGTCCTTCGTATTTACCTGTCCCTTCTTCAATTGCTGTAACCGTAAGCGTAACTTCAATGAATGGTTTGATCTTCAACCAATCTTTATTACGTTTACATGTATATGGTGACATTGGATCTTTTAACATTAGACCTTCGTAGCCACCTTCGATTGCTTCTTTATTCAATTGCTTAAACGTTGCAAGGCCTTCTTCAGTATCGAAGTCGACAACTTTATGTTGGCAAGCATGGACAATTGAATCATCAAAGAAATCGGCTAAATTGTATAAATCAAGTTTGCGTGAGGCATTCTCTTTATAATAATAACCAGTTTTGAATTCTTCAAGCGGTAAACAATCGAATACATGCAGAACAGCATCATCGGTTTGAACATCGGACTTACGACGTACTTGAGTCATTAAATCATTGAATGAACTTGACATAATTTCGCCATCAAATACCATTGCTTCATCAATATGCGGTGCCACTTTATTTTCAAACCATTCACGCACCTTAACAAAATTGTCAAGACGTTTACCGTTCCGACTAAACATTTCAGTACGATCTTTACGGACAATAGTGATAACGCGAACACCATCAAGTTTTACTTCAACTAGTTTAGTACCAGTGATAGCTTTTTCTTTTGCGCCGTCCTTTGCAAGTTGACAACTAAACACTGGAATCATTGCATCTTTATTAACTTTCTTTGCAACGTTATTCCATGTCGAAACATTAACACCGCATCGCATATCACGCGACAATACGCGTCTAAAGAAACCAACCCAATGATATTCTGAACATTGAGTATTAGCAAAAACGTCAAGTGCATCAAGTGCGTTATGACCAGTTAGTTCACGATTCTTTAGAGAACGTGCTATACCATGAAACCGCGAATAAGTACTTTCACAACTTTTGCCATCTTTACCATAAGGTAACTTTTTAACACCGTATGTTGTGTAGGTATCAAGTGCGGCTTTAAAACCATCAATGAATATCTCTGACCATTGCTCAGTCGAAGATAAAGCCTTTGTTAATATCTCTTCTTTCTCAAGACGTTTAGTTGTCGACTCAAGTGCCTTAATAGTTTTTACTACATTGTCAAGTTTTAACATTATATTAAGAATTCCTTAAGGTTATTTACTTCTATGGCTAAAGTATCAACATCTTCGGCCATAAAGGTGTTATAAGTTGCAAGTTCTTTATCACTTAATCCTATTTTGCCTTCACCTAGGAAAGACGCAATAGTTTCAATTAGATTAAATTCTACATTCGTATTTAAAGTGGCTTCCCACATAAACATACCCATGATTTTATTTACATCTATGAAATCGTTCAATTCGTAACTATGTGGATATGAGGTAACCGTGGTTCTTAGTATTCCGAAGCAACAGCTTTCTTCAACCTGTTCAGCGAAAACAGAAAGCTCATATAGTGGGTTATATACTTCGTGAAGATATTTATTAGCCTTTGCGATGATTGCTGTACTAACTTTTGCTGTGATAAACGCCATAATGTTTTATTCCTTAACCTCAATTTGTAGAGCTATTATATCAAACAGTTCGACTAATGTATATAGTTTTTATAGAACTGTTTGATATATGGATATACCTTAACCGAAGAAATCCTCCAAACTCGACTGCTCTTCAACTGACCAACCGATAGCCTTAAGTACAGGTTCAATTGGATCTATAAAGGTTTTACTGAATTGCTTATCATAATCAACATACGCATTCAAATTTAACTCAGGCGGTAAATAATCAGGAAACGAAATAACATTTTCCTTGATGGGATTAGGCAACTTAAGGTAACAGAACTTAACTTTGTCGCCATTACGAACTGCAGTATACTTTTTAAGTTTCTTCTGCTCAATGCCAACATTATACATTATAGCGCCGCGTACATGTATAGGACATCTTGACTTATATCCGTCACCATCGCGCCATTTAACAATATCAGAAACTCCACGTGGAAACGATACTGCTTCAGGAGGCTGAGCATGAAAGAACTCTTGAAAGTCAGTAATAGCCTTACGAGTTTTAAGCTCAGAACCAGTCATTATAACCTTGAAGATATTCTTTAAAGCATCACGACATATTGCTGGTGTTGAAGATTTAATTGCTTCGATACCCATGATCTTTAGTTTAGGTTCTTTAAATGATACACCTTCAGAGTTATGTACATTTAGTATATAACGTTTCTTTGCAGTCCATATACCAAGATCAGCAATTACTTCACGTTCCATAACCATTTTGTTCTGATAGGCATGCATGTATTTAGCAAGATCGTCATAGCATTTAGCAATCATTGGTTCAAACTGATCGCTGCACATTTTGTCGATAATATCAACAATACCTTTAGTATCATTAGTTTTTGCTAATCCGAGTTTTTCGACAAGTGGACCAAAATCTAAATAATTAGAATCAGTATCAGCAGCAATAACATAATCGCATTTGGTAGTACCCATGATTTTATTAATGAAGTTGTTAAATGATTTCTCAGCCCAACGAATTGATAACTGACCATACAATGTAATGCCTTCAGCCATTCGCAAATCAAAATATCTGAAGTAAGCTGAACCCATCGCACCATACAAACTGTTCATCAGAATTTTAATTGACATCTGAGAGTTATCAAGGGTCGAATACTTTTTACTATATTCGTAATGTAACGCTTCAAGCTCAGGAGTTGAACCGTCTTTTTTCATACGTTCTTCAAGGGTAACCAATTCTTGTTGCGCTGAAAGCATTTCTTTTTTGATACGTTTACGAGCGGCATACTTGGTTTTGATTAGCGCAGGAATGACACCTTGCTTTTCAGTATCAAACATAACTCCATTAGGACATAACGCTCGACCGTCTGGTACTTCAAAGCTTTTACGTTCCAACAAGTTATTAACTGTAAGACCGTCTATACGATCGCCTTCAACTAAGGTTTCTGGAGATATGTTTGCTTGCATTATTAAGTGGGGATAAAGCGATGCCAAATCGAATGATACTACCCAATTATGTAGACCAACCTTAGGAGCTTTAACCCAGCCGCCTTCAAACGCATCTTTGAACTTATGCTTGTTAGGTGGTACAGCCATGTTACGAGAACACAAATCACGATAGATGATAGCATCCCAAATAGCAGTTGTGCCTAATGTATCGCCGTAATTAACACCAGCGCTATAAGCCATCGTCGCAGCCAAACCAATTAATTGAAGTTTGTCGTCCATACGAAGAATTAGCTCAACATCTACTATATTATAATCGATGTACTTTTGAGGATTCTTTTCGTACAACTCACTAAGCGATGAATATTCTTCATATGACAATTTCCGATCGCCAAGCACAACGTTTGCAATATGATCAAGTTTATACGATTCTTGAGCGCCTAATGTATTAATAGTAAACTTCTTAAATAACTCCATGTAATCAAGTTCAGGCAATCCTGTTACTTCGTAGCTCTGTTGCTTTTGACCGTTAACCGTAACCATACGTTCGTTTATCAAACCCCATGGAGAATACTTTTTGGCAAATTCAATGCCTAAAGTTTTAGCAAGTCGATTGATGATATAAGGCGTATCAAAGAATCGAGTATTCCAGCCTGTAACGATATCTGGAGTATATTCAGGATTTGACCAATGTGTTATGAACTTCATTAACAGTTCGGCTTCGTTCTTACAGTGATAATAAATTACATCATCACGAGTATTTTTATAGTTAGGTAATCCCCATACGCGTCGCATGCTATCTTGAGTAGACATCATTGCAATTGAAACAATAGGATATAGTGCCTGTTCGGCATGTGGAAACTCATCAGCAACAACTTCAATGTCAATAGCCGCAACATTAACATTGTCCATATCAAACGCAATATTACCAGGGAACTTTTCTTGAATGTATTGAACTATGTAATTACGATTGCCGTATATTTCAAAGTTAGGCACATCTTTGTATTGCTCAATAAATTCTTTTGCATCGCGCATTGAAGAGTATTGCATTGGAGAAACTGAAACGCCATCAAGTGCTTTTGTTTCACTTTCGTTATCTTTGAGGTATAAGGTAGGTTTGAACTTTATCTTTTCGCGTACTTTATGCTTGCCTTTGTATCCACGATATAAAAGCGAATTGCCGTAGCGGGCGACGGAGGTATAGAATTCAGTCAAGGTGGTACTCCATTGTAAAAATCAAATACTATTATATAACAAAAAGGGTATCATGTCAATAGAAATGATACCCCTTTCTTAAATTTAACCCAATATAATTTTCTTAGAAGGAGTTACTATTTTACCGAACATATTACCATGTTGTTTTGCCAAACCTTCTACTGGTGTACGTGTAAACATGACGTCTGACCCTCGCAATTCAAGGGGACCATCTTCACAGTAAGCCATAAAGGGAGCTAGTCCTAAAGAGTTATCTTGTGTAGGTATTAATACCGCAACATTATTAATCTTATAGACAGTGCCATCAAAGGACTCAACTACTGCAATTAATTCTTCACCTGTGATCAATCTTAAAACATGTACATTATCTGACATAATAACTCCTATAATTTATTTAATTTGAATTTTGTTTGCTTTCAGTTCTTCAGGAATTTCAAAGTCAATTAATACTTCAAGCATACCATTTTCCATAGTTGCATTAGCAATTACAGCGTATTGTGATAGCTTAAATTTATTTTCAAAGGCTCTTTTAGAAATACCTTTCTGAATGTATTTTACGTCTTTCTTCTTCGATTTACCTTCAGAAGAAATTGTTAAGATATTCGACTTTTGCTCGATATTAATTTCATCTTTATCGAAGCCAGCTAACGCCATAGAAATAATCACGCGATACGATTTGTCTTCTTCATTTATTTCGCTTATAATGTCATAAGGTGGGAATGAAGTTGTGGTATTACCTACTTTTGATAGCAAAGTATCAAAAAGATTGGAAGGGAATCCTGAATCGTAAAAGATTTTTTCTAAAGGGTTTTGTGCGCTGTAATCATACTTATCGTAGTTCGACATGTTTGCCTCCTAATTAGCAAGGTGTGTGGATCCTTTCGGCATCCGTTTTATTAAGGTGCGACCATCAAAGATGCATCGCGGTTATTGCGGGTTACCATAAAACCTTATAGTAACCCCAATCTTTTTATTTATACAGTATTAGGATTTTGTTCCAATATTGTATTTTGGCTGTAAATCCCATTCATCCTTTTCTTTAAAAGAGATGATTTTTATTTGTCTTAGATGAGCAGTGTCTTTTGCCTCATCAGGATTTACAACATTAATTAATCCCCAATCTGATAACAGCATTGTGATCGTGTTGCGTCGTTGAATATCATTCTCAAATAAGTTTGATGCTTTGCCATCAAGAATGAATAATTCTTTAAAGTGTACAATGAAGTATCTTCCTTGTTTATGTAATATGTGACAAGACTGATATAATCTTTTATCAAGTTGCGATGCAACACCAATTCGTGTTAATGTTTCGCGTACTTTTAAAAAGTCGTCGGGTTCATTTAGTGTAATTTCCAACATTGTGTTTGGAGTCCACTCTACTTGTTTATTTTGTTCCACCATGGTCAACCTTCCGCTGTAGTTCATTCAACTGTTCATTGTTAAGAAGAGATAGTACTTGACGGGCTTTGTCGTTTGAATACCCGTAATACGTCTTAATCACTTCAATCATTTCTAAATTGGTCTTGTCTTGCTTAGCCCATTTAGAGAAACGTTTCCGCTTCCTGACAATATTTATAAGAAACTGATACTGCAGTTTATTGTCCAATTTGTGATACCGATTCATTTCATTTGCATAAAAGATAGTATCTTGGAACTGCGAAAGGCCACGGTTGATAAGAAAGGCTGCATAACCTTTCTCATCCTCTGGTGTTACCATAATATTACGTTTGCTTAACGTAATGGAATTTACATAATCAAAAGGATTCATCATTACTCCAAGTTTAAGATCTGATCCGACGAAACGATGCTTGGTGCTTCTTTAGACCTACTCAGTCTTCCAGCCGAGATAATCAAAAGAATAACAGCAAGCGGATCAAACACAAATATAAGCATAAATATCATTAGACGAACTGCGCTGCCATACTTGTCTTCAGCATCATTACCATAAAGCATTTCTGCGATATATTTAATGGGACCAAGTTCAGCTTCAAACTTTGCATCTTCTAATGTATATTCATACAATTCATTATTTAGTTTAAACAGTTTGTCCATTGACATTGTTCTCAACGAATCCAACTGCACACGTTGCTCGCTTTGTGCTGTACGAGCTTGAAGTCCTTTTGTAACATACCCAAGTTCGATATACTTATCCAATGCTGCATCAAGTGCGCCTAACTGAGAATCAACCGAATCTAAACGCTTTTGTTCTGATCCGATTGTTTTCTCAAGACGAGACACTTCAATCGCAACACCAGCATTACCGGAGGTTTGTTCAAGATATGCTTTTGACAAATAACCGAAGATACCGATACTTGTAATTAACATAAGAACTACCACCGCAACTAATAAGTATATCTTAATACCTATTGTAACACATTTCCACTCAAGATGCAACCATGTTGCTGCAACTAATTTACCAAGCTCTAAAACACTGGCCATTATTATAACTGATATTGCAGCTCCTGCAAAGATAGCGGACAAACCTACTATTGAGAAGTAAGCTGCAACAAGTGCAATTACTATTGCTGTTATGAATGTAATATAGTTTAACAACATAGTTAATACCTTGGCTAAAGATATTATTTATAAGAATACTTCTCTTATAATACTTTGCATACGCATTACATCAATTGCGATGTCGTGTATAGGATCGTGAGCAACAAAAACATCTTCAAGACCTTCAGGAATAAACTTGTTATTCAAACCTGAGGTATAAGATAGACCTTCAATGAAACTACGAGTATCACGAACCTTTGCCCAATTATATGGTTCGCCTAAACCTTGGTCAGCCAAAGTAAATGTAGTAATCATAGGATCAAAAGTATTGCCGCGGGTAAATATTGCATCAGATTGGTGGCAATGATTCTTGAAGCAGGCATTCAGCTCAGTGATAGACAAATCGTCGGGTGTTGGTGTTAGCTGAGCATCACGCAATTCTTTAGGCTGTTTCTTCCACCAATCAAGAGTTTCTTTATTGATAACTTTACCAAACGATTTGACTTGCTCCATGATATCGAATTTATATTCAGCAGCCCGACTACAAAGTTCTTTAAAGGTATATGGGGTTTCAGACATAAATCTATCAGGATCATAGTTCATGATAGCAAGCGAAAGGATCGGCGCATTACGTGTGTCGGTTCCCAGTGTTTCGTAATCGTAAATTACATTTTTAGGCATTTAGTTTCTCTCAATCAAATTTATAGAACTATTATATAACAGTTCACACGGCATGTCAATAGTTATTTAAACTCAACTGCAGACATTATTTCGGTAAACATTGCTACAAGATTTATCTCGGCATCAGCGACAAAACTATTTTTATGTTGGTAATCGGCGATGATTAAAACAAGCTGAGGTATAGAACTGGCCTTAACGTTATCTTCCATGTTATCGTAAACCATTCTGAAGATAGTTTGTGCTTCAACATCAATGTTATCAACAACCCACTTACGCATTGTCTTGAAGTCTTTATCCTTAAGATAACCCATCAAAGCTTTGATGTTTTCGTTACTAACATTAGTTAGAACACCAGCATCAATTTTACCAGAGATGCTATATCTTTGACATTCGTTTAAAACTCTACGCCAATCTGGGAAATGCTTTTCAATCAGCTTTACTAATGAAGCAGGTTCAAACTCAACGTTTTCTGCTTTAAGAACTGTTTGCAACCGTTTAAAGAAAGCCATCGCAATCTTAGGACGTTCCTTAGGTTGTATTTGAAATTCGTAAACTGAACATCGAGAATGCAGTGGTTCAATAATACGGTTCTTGAAGTTACATGTAAGAATAAATCTGCAGTTCTTCGAGAATTCTTCAATGAAACCACGAAGTGCAGGTTGGGTTGACTGTGGGTTCATATAGTCGGCTTCGTCGAGAATAACAACTTTATAACCGCCACTTAATGACACTGTTGAAGCAAACTGTTTTATCTTGCCTCGTAAAGTATCGATGTTGCCTTCTTCTGATCCGTTAATCACAATGTGATCAAGATCCAACTGAGTACATAATGCGCGAGCGACAGTTGTCTTACCAACGCCTGCAGTACCACTGAACATCATATTAGGTAATTCACCACCTTCTGCGATTTCAGTAAAGGTTTTCTTTAAAGACTCTGGTAATATACAGTCTTCAATTGTTTTTGGGCGATATTTCTCACACCAAAGGAATTCTACACTCATTCACATTTACTCCATAAACTATAAAAAACTATTATATCACATTAATCATACAATGTAAATAGTAGCGGCCGAAGCCGCTGCAGAAATTAACCAAAGATGTCTTCGTATAAACCAGTAACTTCTTCAAACTCGCTTTGAACTTGGGTAAAGTTTTGTTTATGATACATCGAAGCAAACTTCTTAATGATCTTTTTGTCAACACCGATCTCGTCAAATACTGCCTCAACGATATCTTTTTGAAGATCACGCTCGGCCTCAACACGAGTCATAGAGTCAGACAATTCTTTTACACCAGCTTTCAATCTTTCTTTATCTTTAGGGTTGGATAACATCATTTCAATCATTTCCTTAAATTTAATATATTCACGTAAATTATTAGTTTCTTTATTCACAAAAGTTCAACCTTTGTATTAAGATATTCACCAAATAGCCTAAGACTACCCAGTTTATATCAAGTTATTCACAAAATAGCCCGAAGGCTACTCCGTTTGTATCAAGTTATTCCGACGGTTCGTCAGCTTCAGTAGAATCAGCACCGTCATCAGTTTCTGGTGGTGAAACTGCATTGACGAAGTCAACTAATTTCTGTCGTAGCGTACCAACCAATTGTAACTCAGTTCCTTCAAAGGCACCACGTTTAGAACATAAGTCGATAACCTTTACACAATCAACTAAATCGTTAACATCAATGAATGACTTAGTTTCTTCAGTTTCTTCAAGATCTACTATAACATCAAGATCCTGTAATTCCACGTCTTCAATTTCGTTTGACATATTATTCTCCATAAGTTGAGCTCTTCTCAAGAGCGATAAAGTAATTAACATTAGCTGCAGTGTTAGTGAATTTTGAAATTAGTTTAGATGAAACTTCAATATCGTAATCGCCTTGAACCATTTTGAAGTTTGATACATTGAATATAAGATTAAATTCAGTATCAGATAAACCTTCACATGGAATTTCAATAGCGAAGCGGTTTGAACTAGAATCCTTAACATCAGTTGTAGTAACAAGTAACGAATCTTCACCGTTATTTGTAATAACAACATCAGAGACACCTAATACCGATGTTGCTTTGCGAATAGCAGCAAGATCATCAGAAGATAAGTGGAACGCCAAGTCAGCTTTAGGCATTTTAACTTCTTTAGTAACAGATGTAAGAATTTCAGTATTTGAGAAACGATAGCGAACAAGACGTTTACCTTGACTGATAACAACTGACTGAAGTTTTTCATCAAACTCTAATTCAGGATCATCAAACATATTGTAAACATTTAGGAATTCACCTAAATCGTAAATGCCAAACTCTACAGGAAAGGTTTCGGCAATGTCAGCATATCCCATCACGTTTTTTGCTTCGTTAATAGTCTTAAGTTTAGAACCTGCACCAATCACAATGTTAGAGTTAATCAGTGCAAAGTTTTTAAGCAAAGACATAGTTTCATTAGATAATTTCATAGTTTTTCCTTTTGTTTAATTAATAGAGCTATTATATCAAATAATAACTCGCGTGTCAATAGTTTTTTCTAAAAAGATAAATGAGTATCTTCGCCACTGTCTTCGTTTTGCAAATCTTCGCCAGCATCGATTTTACCATAAAGATCAATGAATGCATCACGAATATCGGCATCAAAACGGTTTACACAAAGTTCAACAGCTTTCTTTCGGTCTTTAAAAACTGTTACTGCTTTAACGATATGTGTCAAGCGGCGAGTAGTAATAAGATCGCCAATACCTGCGCCGTCTGTCTCAAAGAATGTCTTACGAATTGCTTGAGCCCACATAACAAGTTTCTCAAAAAATTCAGTATCGTCAACTCCATATAAATCTCCATGAAGTTTAAGTATCTTACGTTCAGTTGCTTCAGAAGGATAAGGCTGTTCCATTGTAACAACAAACCGCTCAAGAAAAGCATCATCGATGATTGAAGAAGCATATCGGCCATCTTCAGAACCGCGACCTTTTGAGTTTGCTGAAGCAATTATTTGAAATCCTTCGGCAGGTACTACAGTTTCACCGGTTTTCTTAATAAGAATAGGTTTACCTTCCATGATACCTTGTAAACACATGATCTTATTAGTTCCACGGTCAATTTCATCAATAAGAAGAACTGCACCTTTACGCATTGCTTTGATAACAGGACCTTCTGCAAATACAGTATCTCCATTGATTAAACGGAAACCTCCGATAAGATCATCTTCGTCAGTTTCTGGTGTAATCTGTACACGTATATATTGTCGTTTATGTTTTGCACAAGCTTGCTCAACCATCATCGTTTTGCCGTTGCCTGACATACCGCTTATATACACTGGAAAGAATATACCGGCTTTTACAACATCAGAAACTGACTTCGAGTTGCCCCAAGGGACATATAAGCTATCGGCCTTTGGGATATATACGGAATCATCAATATAGGTCTGTAGTTGAGGCTGAGTTGCTTCTACAACAGCTTGAGCAATTGGATTGGGAGGGGTGATTTTAACGGGTGCAGAGACACCGTCGTTAGGTAGAGCGTAAACTCCAGTTTTAACTCGAACCATTACACGGTAGATAAAGCGACCAACGTGTCGTCCTTCGATACCAGAACAAGCAGCGACAATATCGGCTTTCTTGTAAGTTTTTTCAGGAAGGGCGGTAAGACGGGCGGTGATAACATCAAAACATTCGGTATTCATAATATATTTTATTCCTTAACTCAATTTGTAGATCTATTATATCAATTTTATTCGGTAATGTATATAGTTTTTATAGAACATTTAGTTCTAAGGCTATAACTGCTTCACGAGCAGCTTTGTTAATTTTGCGATAAGAATCGCGTGACCAATCAATAAGCCAGTTATCATCGAGGTATGTCTCGATAAGTACTGCTTGGCTTTCGGTGCACTTGGTGGCTTTCATAATGTCGGTAATCGCTAAACTCATGTTTTATTCCTCAATTCAATTTATAGATCTATTATATCAAATCTAGAACAAATGTATATAGTTTATTGCATTATTTTTAGAACAAAAAGGAATATCCTTATTCCTCAAAGAATTTTTTGCCACTGGCTGAAATCGGCATAATGATGAGCTTCTGCAGTACAACATACGGTAATACCGCAATCATCGCAATCGCAACAATTGGCCACATTATTACCACGTCGGTATACCCACAATCTTCCTCTGCATTGAATATAGGTTCGCAGAAAACTGCTACCAAGCAACCCACGAAGTAAATTCCTAAAACTATAATTGTGATAAGCATTATGCTATTACCTCAGCTAGTGTTTTTGCAAAAGATCTTGCAAATATACGGTCTTGACCCATTGTCTTCAATGCCTTCGACAATTCACCTTTTTTAGAGTTTTCATCAATTGCATCAAAGTAGTTATCGCTATTCAGCTCAGGTAACCGACGCATGTAGTAAAACGCATCAACCGATTTCGATTTATCTTGAACGATACCGGCATTTCTAAACTCTTTATTAGCCTTCAGGCAATGGCTAATAGGTGAGCTACCACCTGCTGACCTAAGTGTTTTTGTAATAAAAAACTCAATTGTGGTAACACCCATGCCGCTCATATAGTTAGTGAAATTATTTATCACGCCATTATCAGTATTTCTATAATGATAAGATGTATAATCAATATCAGCAACAAATTTATTCTTGTAATAAATTCTAGTAGATTTGCTGCCGTACTTGATTAGTCCCATACTTGTTTCACCGTCCGTGATTGAAATAAACGATACTTTTTGTAAGCGGTTCTTTGACTTAAAGTTATCAATAACCGAAATAGTAGCAGCCATTGCACTATCAAGAGGAGTACCACCTAAGTGATCGCATGCCGAACCGCATTGATATACTCGGTGATCTTGATAAAGTTTCCACAGAATGTTAAAAGTGTCAACTAGCTGAGCTTTATTCATTTCGTCGGTAAACTGTTCAACTAATAACACATCGTTCATGTTAAGATCAGTTTCTTTTTGTTTGGGTAAAAGTTTACCAAATAGATCAGGTTGAGATGTGCCTGAAGAAGTAAAACTGCTGATGTTAAACTTAATACCGACTCGTTTAGCAAAGATTGCAAGGATATATGCCTGAGTAATAGTAGTTATCATATTATCGTTCATTGAACCTGAGAAATCGATAAGTGAAACTAAACCATGCGATTTGTAATTAGGCATGTTTAAATTAGACATAAAGATATCTTCAGAGAATTTATAGTTATGTAGTTTTGACATATTCAAGCACCCTTTCTTTGATTCTTGAGTACGTTGTGATTGCCATGCAGACTTCTTACGTTCAAATTCTTTAACTAAAGATTCAGCATTAGCATTTGCAGTTTTTAACACCGCCGCAAATCTTTCGGCATCATTGCCTTTAGTCCCAAGGAAGTATCCAATAGTATGTATCTTGTTTGAATAGTAGGGGCTTTTATTTGATGTCATGCTTGTTATAAATTCTTGCAACTTAAGTGATTTAGCGGTTCTCAATTCGCTAGCACGCTGCCACGATACTATAAAAGGTTTTAATTCGTTATAAGCAGGTATATTGATAACCTTAGGAATACTATTTGCATCATCAGATACAAGTTTTTCTTCGTTATCACGGAAAGTATCATCGGTTGTTGCATCAGTGTAGTCAAAGTCAGGATCAAGTGACTCTGTTTCTTCGGTATTGTTACCTTCTGATGATTCTTCTTCAGTTTCCTCAGATTCAGCATCAGTATCAGTTTCTTCGGTATCTCCTACGGCTTCAGTATCATCAGTTTCCTCTTCAGTAGCGGCGTCTTCCTCAGTTTCCTCTTCTTCGTCAGTATCACCACCTTCAGTTGTTTCTTCTTCTGCTTGGTCAGTATTGCCTTCCTCAGCAGGTGCTTCACAAGTTTCTTCAGATTCAGGTTCATTGAAGTTTTGCGCTTTTTCGTTCTTTTCTTGTAACCATTTGTGCAGCTCTTCACAAACTGCTATAACGTCATCAAAGGTTTCGCAATTATATGCTTTCTTAACATAAACCAATTCTTCTTTACTAAATTTAACATCGAGCAAATCGCGGCATTTTGATTTAATGTTTAAGCGGTTCATAAAGGATATAGTGTTAACATCAGTTTTATTAATACCGAAGAAGTCGCGTCCTAGTAGTTCTTTATAACCACCAATGAAATTATTACGCAACCCAGGGTACCGCTTTTGTATGTTTTTCTCAATACGAATGTCTTCAACGATATTAACATATGACTTTGGGAAATCATAGTTATGAACCGCGTCATGCCAACCGTCAGTTGGAGTATATAATGCGTGGCCTACTTCATGTCCTAAGAACAAATCATGAGTATCGTTAGAAAGGTCTTTCCAAGGTGGAATACGAATGGTACGGGTAACGGGATTAAATGAAGCGGTTGCAGCTGGTGCAACTTCAACATTAATGTCTTCGTTGGCAAGTAGCTTTGCAAGTAGTGATTTATGTGATTTCAAATTTTATTCCTTAACTCAATTTATGGTACTATTATAACAAGAATTGGTACTAATGTATATAGTTTTTATAGAATAAAAAAGAATATCCATATAACTAAAGGACGGTGGTTACCTTTTTCTTTACCGTAGCTTCCGGAGTCGCCATTAGTCATCCCCTCCTAACAAATCTAACATTTCCGTAAGCTCAATGTTCCTGCGCGTTAGCGTTTTGTTGTCAGCCTCAAGCTCTGTTATGCGTTTGTTCATAGCTTCATACACTTTGTTAACCTCCTCGCAATCATACCCAATAAGAAAATCATCAGAGTCATTGTGTCGATATTGACGTATTGCATTTATCATTCGCCTTGCTCCTTTATCGCTTTTGTATGTTGAAACACAAGAAGTTGGTGCCCACCATGCCATGCTTCTTTTCTTGCACAACGTTCTACAGCATTCATGGCTTCATCCCACAAATCAGACCATGCTGATACTTCAGCTTCAAGCTCTGCAATGCGCTTTCTTAGCTCCCCTATTTCATA
>TARA_R110000764_G_scaffold208074_1_pt1 | contig 54409 bp, 14 predicted proteins | sample TARA_R110000764 | Tara Oceans TARA_R110000764 (sample SAMEA4398111) | marine metagenome | biome: Polar Biome; feature: [SRF] surface water layer (ENVO:00010504); material: water (ENVO:00002006), including particulate matter (ENVO:01000060) such as... | depth 5 m | reverse complement strand
CCAATCCTCCTTAAAAGTCATTTTTCACCAATAAAGTAAGGTCTGGGTAGACTTCCCAGATCTAAACTGTCAGATGCTGGTTTAAAATGGGATAGCCAGCAGATCAGCTCAGAGGTGTCTAGAAAAGTGGAGGCCATACCACTAATTAGTGGCTGAATGTCAGTAATTCTAGGTTTCGTTGCAAGATTGTATGAACTACGCATGATGGCTTGTGTGATGGATTAGCAAGTTTCGTCGCAACGGCTAGACAATAGTTATCCTCAAGCTGGTACTGATGGAATACCCATAAGTGTGGCATGTCTATGAGGTTTTCTGAGAATGCTATTGTGATCTTTCCAAAGGCTGAAAATGAAAAATGAAAATCCTGCAATGGGATGTTTAATCCTTTCCCCACCGCCTTAATGTAAGACTCTTTAAGAGTCCAAATTTCAAAAAATTTCAACTCCCGCTCACTTCTATTTAACATCTGTAAATAATCAATTTCGTTAGGTGCAAAAAAAGACTTAGAAATTTCATCCGCGTCGATACCTCGCTTAACATACTCTATATCAACACCTACTGAATGTTCACGACTGATCGCAAGTACAACTCTTCCCTCCGTATGTGACAAATTAAAATGAAGAGGCATTTCAAAAGCATGACTGGTGATAAAAGGTTTTCCGTACTCCCCTTTTCCAAAACACCATTCACTTGGATGTACAGAAGGCTCGTAAAATGAAAGTGTTTGTCTGAGTAACGCTCGAGTGATGAGATATTGCTTTCTTAGGTGCTCAAATGCAAAGACATTCATGGCAACTATTTCTTCTTCGTTTAATAAGTTTCTATAGTCAGCTAACACAACCAAATTATTAATGTCAGCATCTGCTGTAACCCATACATCAACAGTATGGCAATCAGTAAACAAAGACATAAAAAACCTTAACTATCTGCAACGATGAGCATCTCTAGCATAGAATTTATATTATCTTTAAATATGTGAGGGCTTTCTTCATGGAAGTAAAAATGTCCACCATTTACCACTTTAAGAAAAAAGTGCTTATTCGTCCAGCTGCTCCAAGAACGTACAAGATCACTTGATACCGCCATATCTTTATTAGCAGATAAACCGATAATGGGAGAGTTTAGTGGAATTTTAACAACGGAAGATAGATAAGACTCTAAGCACTGAAAATCTGATTGTATAACAGGAAGAATGATTTCCATCAATTCATCATTATCAAGAACATCAGAGACTGTGCCACCAAGCTTCTTCAAATAAGCAATCAGGTCTTTAGAAGGGCAGCCGCTCGCTAAGGAATGACTAGGTGCTACATCAGGCGCAGGACTACAAGAAGCGATCAACAATTTAGGGGTTTCTGTTAGGCGACAAGCAACTTCATAAGCAATTTTTGCCCCCATACTATGCCCAAAAAATATCATCCTCCCTATTTCAACATCTAATGCATTGAGTGAAATTACAATTTCGTCGGCGTAATCATATAGACTGGTTTTAAGAGGTGAACGATAACGCCATTCCCTACCAGGATATTGAATAACAATAACTTCCCACTCCGTAGTCAACTCTTCTATATAAGAGTGAAATACCGAGGCCGAGCCACCCGCATGAGGGAATAAAACCAAGATGTCTGCATCGTTAACACTAGATTTATGGCGTCTAAAATTCAGCTCTTGTTCTAAACAATTACTTGAAGGTCTACTATTTCCATTCACGATATTAACTTCAGAGGGTTCAAATTATTTACCCTCACTCTTAACATCAGGCCGGTTCGAACGATCACTCGTAGTCGGTTTTACAATATCTTCAGAGACATTAGGAACGTTGCTTTGCAGAATGACATCATCAACACGATTTTTCCTGAACAAATCTGCATTATTCGTATTATCGTCGGTGACTCTATTTAGTATCTTCTGGAAGTTTTGACTATCAAGTGACGTTGGTCTTTCCGTCGTAATACTGGATTGATTGTTAGCTGGTTCAGAACCTCCCATATTACCTAATATTAATGGTAAACCTTCGTCGCCAGCACCAATAACAACCACCTTAGCATTGTTTGATCCAGCCAGTGCCAGTGTTGCATCTATGCCTTTCCAGCGTAAATAACGATCTGTGATCCCATCACCAACAATATTTTGAAACTTACGAATACCTAGTGCTTCTATCTCTTTACGTTGACTTTCTAATTTTTCACGTTGCAAACGATATTCGTAACTTAGCATTAAATGCTTTTGAGCAAGTTTTTTCTCGATTTCATCTCGCAAATTTTTCGGTAATACGATGCTTTCTATGAGCACATCTTGTACATAGATAAAGGGCTCAGATCCTACTTCTTCATTGTATTTAACCTCGACCTCCTCAATGACTTCTGCTTTCAGTGTGGCTTGTATTTCTTCACGCTTGTATGAGTAAATGTCTTCTGAGTTAAACTGAGCAAAGAGTAATCTTGTATGTGCTTCAATTTCAGGAGTGAGCAATATTTTAACATATTTACTGCCAACATTTTTATACAACAAACCCACCTTGTCTGAATTTAAACGGTATCGGACAGCAATATTGACATCGATATGCAAACCATCATTGGTAAGCACATTAACAGAATCTACATCCGTTAATAATCGAACATCAAACATCTCTAGATGGTCCCATGGCCAAATAACATGTAACCCTTCACCATAAGTATTAACAACATCGGTACCGCCATTAAAGCGTTTCCATTTAACACCTGCATGACCCGCTCCTACTGTAATAAACATGCTGTTATAAAAAAACACAGCTAAAAACAACAAAAGTAAAGCAATGAGCGACACAGGTAAAATCAGTTTATTCGCAATTTTCTTAAATTTAGATATTGATTTAGGCATCGGCGTTCTCTTTCATATAGGACACAACTTTACCTTCATCAATTCGTATTAAATAATCAGCACAATCAAAATAACGATCGTCATGTGTGATTGCGATAACAGTTTTATTCTGTTTCTTAAGGTTAGGCAATATTTCTTTGTAAAATTTACGGCGAAACTCAGGATCTTGATCCGCAGCCCATTCATCAAATATATATATTGGTCGATCCTCCATCAGACTAACCAATAGTGCAATACGCTTTTTTTGGCCGGCAGAAAGTTCAATTGTAGAAAACTCATCTGCATTTAAACTGACTTTATCATCTAGCTCCAAATATTGAATCAAACTATTCACCGTTTCCGCAGGGACATGGCGTAAACCATAAGCAATTTTAAATAAATGATATTCAGTGAAAACACAAGCCATCAAGTTTCGGTACTGTTGACTATTTTGATGCCCGATAACAGTATCATCAATTTTTATACTTCCAGAGCTTGGAAAGTAAAGTCCGGTTAATAGCTTAATAAACGTAGATTTACCAGAACCATTCCCTCCAGCAATAAAAATAATATCGCCACGACTCACTTTTAAATCAATTGGACCAATAGAAAACTGTTGATCGTCGCCCTGCTGTGGGTAAGAAAATGATACGTTGTTAAAACTAATCTGAGAAAAATTATCCAACAACTCTTGAGCAATGTGATCACGAGGATCAGCACTTTCTTTGACGACATGTTTTTCTAACTCAGCCTCCAACATATTTACATTATTAATCGCGATGTTAGCGGCATTAAACAAAGGTACTGCACCCACTAAGCTGGAAATAGGACCGATTAAAAACAAAACTGTCGTTGTGGTTTTTATGACGACTTCACTGTAGGTATCACTGAAGTTAGGTAACAAAAACACCATAGTTGCCAACAATAAATAAAACGTCGACTGAGAAATAATGAAATGATATGAAATATTTGTTTGTGCAATGGTTTTATTTTCTGAGGCTTGCTTTGATATTTTATTGGCGTCGTCGTAAAGATCATCATTACGAGCTTGATTCATACGACTTTCTTTAAAACCACTTAACGCATCAGTTACACGATCAAAGAGTTTCATCTCATCTTGTGTTGCCAAATGAATAGCTGTACTGACTTTTTTCAAAAATTTAAAATGAAAAACCAGCGCGATTGAAATAAACCCAATGGTCAAACCAAACGCAGCAAGCGACAGCCAAGCAATATACAAAAGAGTAAAAAATATCAATACACCGGATTGAACCGCGATCACAAGCATCGGGGCCGCTTGAGAAATTGTCGTGGTTTCTTTGGTTATATTAGAAAAAATTCGAGCATCTCCAACACTCTCAATTGTCGTTAGATCACAAGCTTGAATTTTATTTACAATACTTGTTCTTATGCGGTGAATCATACGCTCAACCTGTTGTGTTGAGGTCACCATAATATGTCGTTGCGTTAACACATAAATTGACATAGTAATAAAGAACAATAATAAGTATTTCAAACTGGCGCTTGTTTCAGACGCGTGGTCAGCCGCAATGTTTATAATGGCAAGAATAACCGCATTACTTAAGCCAGCTAACGCAGAAATAAGTAAAAACCCCCATAAATTCCCAGAGAACTCTTTAGCAAATAGCTTTAATAGATTCATACAACAGATTTATACAGGTTAATTAATAGAAATTCAGCACAACCAAAAATGACTGGTTATGCTATACGTCACTGACTTTAGGTTTTGTGACTAGAAGTATGATCCAAGCAACTAAGGGGCTCAAAATAAGACTAACAAGAGTAAATCCAACAAAGCCGATTACTCGATCACGTCCTATATAGCCCGCAACTAAAGACAAACTTATATACAAAATTGCTAAGAAAGACATAAAAATCTCATTGCTAGAGTGTCGAAAAGGCATATCAAACAATATCAATTTCTTTAAAATATAGCATGTAACTGCACAATGAAAAATACAAATACATAACCGACTAGGTTGTTATCATAACGAACCCACACTACCGGTTTTCATTGAGATTCATGCCTTACTTGGGGCTTCCGTTTTTTTCATTTCGGCACCAAACATTTTTTTCAAATGATCTTTATTTAAGTCAAATAAACTGCCGCCTTCGCCAAAATGTTTAGCAAAAATCTTGCCCAATACATAAGTTGAAGTAGAGGCTAACGCAGGTAATGTAAATGCACTTGCCAAAGTACCAATTCCTGGAATCGCTTTAATAAGAGAGCCCACAGCTCCGGCTGCAATGGTTTTAGGCATAAGCCCTGCAATCAATGTTGAAATAATAACCTTACTTTTATTATCTGTAAGCTCTACTTCATAATGCTTGGCAAGCTGTTGAATCATTCGAACTTGAACCCCAGCAATGGCAGCAAAATCTAAAACTGGAATCATAACCAAACCACCAGCAGCCGCTAATTTGCTATGAAATTTAACAATATCCATTGCATCGGAACTTTTTTCGCCAGCTCCAATCTCTTCTGAATTATTTGCTTCCATTTCAATTTCTTCTGAGTTATTTCCTTTCATTTGAATTACCTCTAAGTTAGGACGATCAAGAGATTACCATTTTTAACTATAGACAAAAATAATAAGCTATTCCTAGCAATAGTACTAGGGCAATTATTATAAAACATTCAGTCGCGAAAACCATACCAATAGATAAATACCAATTATAGTAGAACCTACACATTTCTGTTGTATTTTCATGTTGAAAAATACGTTATAAATAAGAGACTTAATATAATTTATAACATTTTTCACATCTTCCCTACTACCTTTAGGCATTTTATTTGTGTAAACAAATAATACTGATATTTCACTTACCCAATTCAGTTTTCGCTAAAATAAACTTGAGTTGAGGATCTTTTAATAAATTATCATGTGTCCCATTAGGTACGACTGTTATAGCAACCGACTGACAATAATTAGTCCAAATTTGCTCCGGATCGGCGTCTTTCCAAGCAGGGTTATCCGCCGCTGTTATAATGGTCATACTGCCGTCATAGTAGCTTGGCTCATAAGTACTATATGCTTTCATCGAAGCAAGAATGACCTTTGATAAGCGCTGTAATGAGAGTAAATCAAACCAAACCGGTAATACTTTTTGAAGAATACCTTGCTCAAGTAAACACTCAATGTTGTTCTCAGTATGTTCTTCAAGCGAAATACCCATAGCATTTGCTGTAAATAATATAGGATTAGCGAAATGACCACTCAGGTCTTCGTCAAAGCTAGAAAATGGTGCCGCATCAATCATCATTAATTGCGAGACATGATGCCCTTGTCGCTGCAATTGCAACGCAACTTCAAAGGCAATCATGCCACCTAAAGACCAACCCATAAGTCGATAAGGGCCATTGGGCTGAACATTCAATATTTCACTGACATAACGTTCAGCCATCAGCTCAACACGATCCAAAGCCTGATCATTATCTTTTATTCCGGGCGCCTGAAACCCGTAAAAACTTTGGTCACTGGCAAGTCGTTGACTAAGTTCGTAATAACACAACGGTATACCCGTAAGTGGTGAAAACGCAAAAATTGGCTTCGGCAAAGCAGTCTCACGTGTTTCTACCGCATCAGAAATCACTTTAAACGGAATTAAAACACTCGTATCGCTTTCGTTATTTACCTCGATCCAATTCGCCATTTTTTCTACCGTCGGGTATTGGAATACGGCCGCCATAGGCACCGTTATATTCATGCTTTTACGAATTTGATCAACCAATTTCATTACTGTCATTGAGTGTCCCCCTAATGCAAAGAAGTCATCCGTAATACCACAACGGCCAACCCCCGTCACATCAGACCATGCCTGAAGTAATTGCATTTCAACATGAGTACGTGGTGCCATTTGATTTGCCTGTTCTGAGTCGCCTTCTTGTATACCTAAAACGCAAGTGGGGTCAGGCAAGGTCGCTCGGTTCAATTTACCGTTTATGGTCATAGGGAGATTAGATAAAATAGTGTAGCTTGCTGGCCACATGTGTTCCGGTAACTTATTTTTAATGGCTCGAGCCAGCCCTTCAATTAGCTCATTGTCGTGCATCACTTGTTCTTTGGGTGAATTACTAAGCATCGATGCATTACTTACAGAGCCAAAATCATGTAATTCATTAACAGTTTGATGGAGCGTTTTCACACTATGCACATCTAAACTGCTTAAATATATCACTGCACTAAAGCCATATTCGCGATCTACACAGGGCATAATACGCACCGCATAACCCTTTAATTCTACTTGTTCAGCCAGTTCCTCTGGGTTAATAGCCTTACAGGTATTGGTTATCAAACCTAACTGTCTATAGGTCTCCGCCACACGTTTATCCAATACGTAAGGTAAATAAACAAACGTCGATGTCATTTCTTTTGCATCAAGAGAGACTATCAAGTCTTCAATCGACGAAAGCTCATTCATAACAATCGGCTGTGTTATTGAGTCCGTCACGTTAAACTCTGCATTCTTCTCATCACTCAACGGATCACGTTTCCAAAAGCAAACATCATAACGATAATTAACCATTTCGTTATCTTGATGTCCGCGCTGATAGTCAACACTAAAGCCTGCCACCTGATTGTTATCACGAGAAAAATCAGAAAACAATGCTGGAGAAAGTACTAATTCATACTCATTTTTCAAGCGTGATTGAGCCAAATGCAGTACTTCGTTTGCAGACATTATCTTTGCGTGCACTTCGTTGTCATACTGGATTACTGAGGCATGAAAACCGGTTAATCTAGGTAAACTCCGAATATCACCGAGGAAAAGCGTACCTGATGGTTTGAGCATCTTCATAGATTGCTCTAATACTTTCTGTAGGTAGACCTGATTAGGAAAATACTGCACCACAGAATTAAGAATAACCAAATCATAAAAAGCGTCTTCACATTGTGAGAGATCATGCGCAGCCCCTACTTGCAACTCAACATGCTTCCAATTGCGTGCAAGTGCTTGTTGCTTCAACTTAGTAATCGTCGCTTGCGATATATCTATTCCTCGGTAATGTGATACATGCGGTGCCAAACCATGCAATATCATGCCACTGCCACAACCTATCTCGAGTACTTTGCGGGGATTTAAACTTCTTAACCGTTGCAGTCGAGATGAAAGCCATTCACGCATAATATGGGACGGAATTAGCGACTGAGTATAACTGCTGTTCCACCCTCGAATATCAAAGCCATCATCATTCACCTCTGCTGAGTTTTCTTCGTAAACGCTTTCATACAAGGTCTGCCAACTCTTCAATACATCATTGTTAAGCTTCTGATCATCATTCAATGCGTTGTTAGGTACAATATAAGCGGCAAGTGTTGCGTTGTCTTGGCCAGCATTAAGTACTTTCACTGCTGCCTGCTGCACCGACTTATGCTCCGTCAGATGCGCTTCTATTTCTTCTAATTCGATACGAAAACCACGTAATTGAACCTGCTGATCGATTCGACCAAGGTACTGCAGATGTCCAGGGATCGTTCTTCGTGCCAAATCACCCGTTCGGTAAAGCCGTGAACCATCAACAGAATAGGGATCAGGAACAAATTGAACTGCAGTTAATGACGCTTTATTTAAATAACCGCGACTCACCCCCATACCACCCACATAGATTTCACCAACCACCCCCACAGGCACAGAGTTCATAGCGCTATCCAACAAGTGAACCTGTAAATGACTGATCGCGTCGCCGATATGACTGCTTGATTGATGAGTCATCATCTCATCAATCTCTTGATACGTAACATGTACCGTTGTCTCGGTAATACCATACATGTTGACCAAGCGGCATCGCCCCTCCGCTTCACCCGAATCGCCATAACGTTTAAACCAAGTTTTTAAACGATTAAATTCAAGCGTTTCTCCACCAAAAATAATCCAACGTAAAGCAAGATTTAGCGGTGCTGTAAAACGTTCATCCGCAGCCATCAAGTTATAAAATGCTGATGGTGTTTGATTTAACACTGTGACTTTGTGATTTTCTAGAACAGCTAAAAATTCATCTGGTTGACGAGTCAATTGTTTCGGTATCACCAGCAAATTTGCGCCATGAGACCAGGCCCCCCAAATTTCCCAAACGGAAAAATCGAACGCGTAAGAATGAAAAAATGTCCAAACATCCTGCTCATTAAATGAAAATTTTTGATCACAACTGGCGATTAAACTAGTGACATTTCGGTGGCTAACCACAACACCTTTAGGCTTACCTGTTGAACCTGATGTATAAATAATATAAGCGGCACTTTCAGGGTGAATGCACACTTTAGGCGCCAGCTCAAATTCACCATTACATTGAGCTTGTTCTAATAATGTCGAAATCACATGAACAGGTACACCCGCAAAGTTTGAAAAATACTGATCACTGAGAATAAAAATAGGCTGTGCATCTTCTAACATATGTTGCAAACGAGTACTTGGATAGACTGGGTCCAAAGGGACATAAACGCCACCGGCTTTGAGAATCGCGAGCAAGCCTATTAATAATTCAAGACCTCGCTCAGCCATCAAACCGACTCGATCCTCATTGTTAAGACCAAGCTGTAGAAGTTGATGCGCGAGCTTATTTGATTTTCTATCTAATTCGGCGTAGCTCACCTGTGCAGCTGGCTGTTCGCCATTCAGGAGTGTGATAGCGGTAGCATAAGGATAATGCAACACCATTTTTGCAAACAATCTGGGCAAATTATCACCCATATCAGATTGAATAGTCCTTGGGATCTGGCCTAAATACGGTGTTTCAACCTTACGATCAATCTCCGGCATTAGCGGTACTGAGAGTAATGGACATGCTGGATTTCGCATCCAAAACTGCAATAACTCTTTGTACATTTGCGTAAATCGAATAACACTATTGTGATTAAATATGTCCGTATTGTAGACCCAATAACCACGTATTTGTCCATCGCTTTCAAGCCAGAGATGACACTCAAGATCAAACCTGACCCAATGAATATCGCTACTTAACGCCTTCACTGCAAGTTCAGGCAAAGAGACGTCGCCTGTCGGGGCATTCTGTAATGTAAAGTGCACTTGAAACAAAGGATGCATAGAGCCATCACGCTCTTGCATAAGCGCTTCAACTACTTGCTCAAAGGGTAAGTCTTGATTTGAGTAAGCGTTAAGTGCTACATCACGTACACGCATTAGCAATTCATGAAAATTAGGGTTGCCCACCATATCCGTGCGCATCACCAACATATTAACAAAAAAGCCTATCAACGAATCCAAACCCGCATGATTACGGTTGGCCACAGGACTGCCAACAACAATATCTGTTTGACCTGACAAGCGTGATAATAAAGCTTGATAAACGCTGAGTAATCCCATGTAGAGTGTGGTGTTATTTTCTTTGCAAAAAACGCCAACTGCTTGTGAAAGCGGCAAATCAAACTCAATTTTGACAACCTCGCCGGCATAACTTTGTTGAGCAGGTCTAGGACGGTCTAATGGAAGTTCAAGATGCGTCAATTGCTTCAGAGCGTCACGCCAATAAGTCAATTGAGCGTCTAAAACAGGCCCTAAAGAATAGCGCTGCCAATACGCAAAATCATGATATTGAATGGCTAAAGGTGGGCGCTGAGTGTCGCCACCCGCTAACGCTGATCGATATGCAACACTCAACTCGTGGGCCAGCACGCCTAATGACCAACCATCCGCAGCAATATGATGCAGCGTGATGGCAAACACACTCTGCTGCTCCGAAGTTCGGATTAACATAGCTCGTAGCATTAAATTATTCGTTAAATCAAAAGGTCGTTCCGCAAAGGCTTTAACCTGGTCAGAAATACTTTCTCCTGAACTCATTATCGACTCAAGCCATAAATAGTTATTTAGCTTGTCCACATCAATCACTCGTTGTATTACCTGCCCACTGTCGGTTTTTAAATAAACAGTACGCAATACCTCATGTCGAATGACTATGGATTTTAGTGCTTGGTCCAGAACAGGAACATTCAAATCACCATCGATTTGTAAGACTAAATTTATATAATAAGCGGGACTCAGCGGGTTAATTTGCTCCATAAACCAAAGACGTTGCTGAGCAAAAGACAAGACACCTTGCTTCTTACCGACTGGGGCTAATTGTCTATTTTCCAAAGCTTCTATAGGGGGCAATACACTACCACGTTTTTCACGCAAGAAATGAGTCACTTGGTCCACATAATCAGTGATTTTAGGCGCTTCAAAAACCAGTTTTACAGGTAGAGACATAGATAGTTGTGCTTGTAGATCCGTCGTCATCTGCGTAGCAAATAAGGAGTGCCCTCCTAGGGCAAAAAAGTCCTTGTCTGGGTTTATGTTTTCGAGCCCAAGAAGCTTGCACCACAATTGTTCAACCATACTAAAGACAGGATTATCCTTTTGATCTAAGTAAGGCTTTTGCCAAATGTAGGCTTGCTCTATTTGACCAAAATAATCACTCGCTTTTGGTTTTGGTAAGTTAACCGAATCGATTTTTCCGTTGGCGCTCAATGGCAGTGCATCGAGATAAACAAATGCAGATGGCATTTCGTATTCCGCCACGTAATTCATTAGATGTCGTCTAAGCGTCTCTTTATCCAAGCTAGACTCACCACTCCAGTAAGCAATCAGCTGTTTCTTTGATGTGTCAAACAACACATGAGCAAGATCAACTCCGACAAGGATAACTAAAGCAGCTGAAATGGCCCCTGGTTCAATCCGGTATCCACGTAATTTAACTTGATCGTCCATTCGACCTAAAAATTCAATATCACCATAAGCATTGATACGAGCTAAATCACCTGTAGCATATAAACGGGAACCAGACATCAAACTGAATGGATCGGGAATAAACTTCACTGCAGTTGATGTAGCTTGCTTCCAGTAGCCTTGCGCCACACCTAAGCCACCCACATACAATTGTCCCGAGATACCATTAGCAACAGGCTGCAAATTTTCATCTAAAACGTAACAACTGCTGCCTGATATCGGCAAACCGATTGGCATAGTAACGGTGTTTTTTTGTACCGACTTCGCTTCGTACCAACTACTAAACGTGGTATTTTCCGTCGGCCCATAAATATTCAGTAAGCGCGCTGGGCCAACACCACTGTTAATTAGTTGTGTCATTCGCTCACCATCAGCGACTTCACCACCTACTAATAACGTTGACAGCCCTTTAAATGCATCTTGGCGAGTCATAACAATTTGATTAAAGAGCGCCGTTGTCAAAAACATCGTATCTATGTTGTGCCGCTCAAGCGCTTGGGCGAATTCATTAGGGTCTAAAACCGTCTCTTTCGGTATCAGTACTAAAGTTGCGCCGTTTAACAATGCTCCCCAAATTTCAAACGTCGCAGCATCAAACGATGTATTGGCAACTTGTGCAACACAAGAACCAGCATGAATTGGTGCGTAATCATTACCGCACACCAAGCGTACAACCCCCTGCTGTTCCACCACGATGCCTTTAGGTTTACCGGTCGAACCTGAACTGTACATCATATAAGCAGGTGCCATAGCGTCTACAACAGACAATACAGACGGCTGGTCGGTATTGTTCAACGGCTCATCAATGCACATTATAGTTAGCAAAGGTAATTGCATGTCCAGCACGTCGGCTTTTAAACTAGACGAGGTGACAAGCAATTTAGCTTGACTGTCTTCTAACATCATTGCCATACGTTCATTTGGATAGGCTAAATCGATAGGGAAATAACTGGCGCCCAACCTTGCTGTCGCCAGTAGAGTAACAACAAGTTCACAACCTCGTTCTAGTCGTAACGCCACCCAATCCGCCTGACGTACACCGTACGCATGCATTTGTTGTGCTCGAACAGTAACCCGATTATCAAGTTCTAAATACGTCAGCTCTATGAGACATTCATTTTGAGTAGATAATTCACGTAACGCGACCTTGTGAGTATTCTGTACAACCGACTGCTCAAATAAGACCGCTAGGCTTTTCTTGATATGATTAACGTGGTTTGTCGCACCTAAACTACGGCCTAGTTGCGTGCTTCTTGCTTGAGGCGACAGCAAACTATAATCCGTTAATAATTTAGTATCATCTTTGACTAACTGATCTAACAGGCTTGTCCATTGGTCAATTAAGTGATGAATTCGCTCAACGGAAAACAATTGCGTGTTATAAGCAAAAAAACCTTCAATGCAAGGTGCTTGCAAATCTGTACTTTGCCAGACATGACACTCCATTTCAAAACGAACGGTCATGCCATCAGCTTCTAAAAAGCCCAGGCTCAATTCATTTTCATCAATATCGGAATGGGGCTGATTTTGTAAAGCGAATGCTACTTGAGCTAACGGTGGTCGAGATAAATCTCGCTGCACTACGTGATAATCGACAATATCCTCAAATGCCGCTTTATTGTGATCAAATGCTTCCAGCACAAGATCCTTAACATCACGCAGTAAAGCCGGAAAATCCATATCCACAGTGACATTCGCTCGAAGTAATAATGTATTTATGAAACAGCCTATCAAGCTTTCTAATTCTTTACGGTCACGCCCGGCTTGAGGCGAAGCAAGCACAATATCTGACTGCTTACTGATCCGCGAAAGTAGAATAAAAAAGCTGCTTAACAACCACATGTATAAAGACACATGTTCCTTCTTCGCTGCACGCTCAATCGAACTCGACAGAACACTAGAAAATCTAAACGACACACGCTCTGCGCGGTTTTCGAGTACTGCTGGTCGAGCAAAATCTAAAGGCAATTCAAGATTTTTTGAGCCCGCTAATTTGTGCTTCCAATAGGTTAGATCGACGTTTTTTTGTCTTTTTTGCTCAGTTGTTTGTTGCCACTTTGCATAATCAGAATACTGTAGTGAGAGCGTTTCTAATGCCAGCGGCTCCTGTAATTTATAATGCTGATAATGAGTCATTAACTCTTTCGTCAGAATACTTAGAGACCAGCCATCGCATGCGATATGATGGATGGTGATTTGCAACCAATGTACTTCAGGGCTAATGCGTATTAATAACCCCCGTATTACAGGCCCTTTCTCAAGGTCAAAGTGAGCCCAAGCGTCTTTATTCAGAATAGTACGTGCTTGTGTCTCTGAATCTGCCAAGGTGCTTAAGTCAAGAATAGGTAGATCTAGCTCAGCGCTAGAGTGAATGATTTGTGTAATCTGACCTTCTTTAAATGAATAACTCGTTCGCAGTACTTCATGGCGCTGCACAACTGACTCAAAACTCCGTCTAAGTACATCAATATCCCAAATGCCTTTTAGCACCACGGCATTGGGCATATTGTATGACCCAGGCTGAAGTTTCTCTGATAACCAGAATCGACGTTGATTATCAGATACGACTAATGCTTTCGATGTTTTCTGCTGCAGACGGCGTAACATCGCAAGTTTTTGCTCTCTACTAAGTGGACTACTCATACTCTAATCGCTCAACTTTAGTTCGGCTATTCTGGGATACTCAACTGTGCTGCGAACAATGCATCAATTTCAGCATCACTTAACTCATCAAGGTTGACGGACGCAAGGTCGATCTCTTTCAAGTTAAATGCACTTAGTACAGTAGTTTGACCAGAAAATTGTTTGATTTCAGAAGGTGCTATTTCAGACCTACCTTGGTGTATTACCTTAGGAACTTCTCTTACAATTTTTGCAAAACTTTGAATTGTCGGATGATCAAAAACATGGCGTAATGACATCTCGCAGTGAAACTCATCTTTAACCCGAGACAGTAATTGTGTAGCGAGTAATGAATGTCCGCCAGCATCAAAGAAGGTTACATCCGTAGAAACTACTTCCAAGCCCAGCAATGAACACCAAATATCATGCACTTTTTGTTCAATTTCACCCTCCGGTAACTGCCTATCCTGTTCCTCTATGACGATGCTCGAATTAGGTTCAGGTAAAAGCGTACGATCCAGCTTGCCATTTATCGTGAGAGGCAACGCCTCCAAAGTATTATAAATAGCGGGCCTCATGTGTTCAGGAAGCACGGCTTTAACATGTACTTTGAGGGAATCAATAAGCTTGTAATCGTATTTCTGTATCTGAGGGACATTCGTCGCCCTCGTAGACGTTAACGCCCAGGACTGTAATTTGTGTATGCTACAAGTAAGTCGTGAGGAATGCTGATTTTCCGCCCAACCCAGCTCTCTTTCATTAAATAAAAGAGCACTAAAAGCTGCCGGCTGCTCAGCACAAGGCATGATGCGAATGTGATAACCTAACGCCTTTGCTTGCTGGCGTAAGTCTTCTGGATGGATCGTGTTGTTATTATCCGCCTCAACAAGCCCTAAAGCTTGGTATTCGTCCACAACACGTGCGTCGAGAACCAATGGCAAGTAAATAAGAGCCCCTCCTTTACCACCACGTAGCATCGCAGAAACGCTTGAAAAGCGTTGATGAGACGGGAGTATATCTGGCGTTTTATGATTTGATCCGTTTTTCCATAAGCAAACATCATAACGATAGTGCAGCATTTCATTTTGGCCATAACCGCCTTGATAATCGACACTAAAACCATCGACTGTATCTAACGAGGCTCCTAAGTCAGCAAACAATGCCGGTGATATCGCAAGTTCTTCCTCCAAGGCCAAATACTTCAACACCGCCGCATCTAAGCGCGATTTCGACATTGCTTCATGACTGTTTTTAGCATGATAAAGAACAATCGAAGCATAAAACCCCTGTAATCGAGAAAAATCTCGCACATCACCAATAAACAACACACCGCCAGGTACTAATACTTCCATCGCTTGCTGTATGACTTTGCGTAAATACATTTCATTAGGGAAGTATTGTGTTACTGAATTAATAACTACTAGGTCAAACTTATCTCGGCTAAAGCAGGTTAAATCATCCGCTGATCCAGCATGAAGGCAGACATGCGCCCAATTACGATCACTTGCTTGTTGCTGTAACTTAGCAATGGTTTTTTCTGACAAATCAAAGCCATGATAAGATTCAACATGTGGAGCAATGCCGTGCATGATCATGCCACTGCCACACCCAATTTCTAACACTTGTTTTGGAGAGAAGCTTAAAATTCGAGCCAAACGCTCATCAAGCCATTCTCGCATTTGATCTTCAGGAATAGCCTCACGCGTATAACTACTATTCCAACCCGTAATATCAAAATCATCCGCATAAGTTGATGCATGTACGGTTGAATCATAGGTATTTTCATAAAGAGACTTCCAGCTCTCTAATATTTCATGATCATAGTCACACGCACTGCCGGTTACTTTTTTAGGCACCACATAAGCGACTAATAATGCGTTATTTTGCCCTTTCTCAAACACAGAAACCGCCGCAGAAGCGACTTGTGGATGCGCACTTAAGCACGATTCAATTTCTTCTAATTCGATTCTAAAGCCACGTAATTGTATTTGTTGGTCACTTCGTCCGATATATTGTAATTCGCCTCGAGCATTGCGCTGAATCAAGTCTCCCGTACGATACAAGCGAGAACCAGAATCTGAAAAAGGATTAGGCACAAAATGCCTTGCGGTTAAGCTGGATTGGCCAAAATAACCTCTGCTAATACCCTCTCCTGCCACGTAAAGTTCGCCAATTACACCGTCAGGAACGGGAGTCATTGCCGCATCAAGAATATATAACTGTAGATCTATTAAGCCTTGCCCTATATGACTAATACTCGTACCACGGACCATTTGAGCGTCTAATTCGAGATATGTAACATGCACTGTCGTTTCGGTAATACCGTACATGTTCATGAGTCGTGGTGCTTGACGAGTCGTGTTATCTCCCTTGCAACCATAGCGTTCAACCCAAGAACGCAATCGTTGGAAATCGAGAGCCTCACCACCAAAAACAACCCAACGCAGTGATAATCTACGCGCCTCTGATAAGGCTTGATCAGCCGCAATCAAACTGTAAAACGCCGTTGGGGTTTGATTCAGTACAGTTACGTTTTCATATTCCAATAGGTCTAAAAACTCACTGGGACTACGACTCAAGGTCTTAGGAATAACCAGAAGTCTCGCGCCATGTGCCCAAGCTCCCCAGATTTCCCAAACAGAGAAGTCAAACGCATAAGAGTGAAAAAGTGTCCATACATCTTGTGAATTAAAATCAAATACCCTGTCGCCACTGGTTATCAAGCGCAGCACTTGTCGATGGCTGACCACAACCCCCTTTGGCTTACCAGTTGAGCCAGAGGTGTAAATAACGTACGCAGCACTATCAGTGTGAATGCTAACGAAGGGGGGGCTATGCCATTCAAGACGAGCATGGTGAATAGCAATCACCTCACCTATATTGACGGTTGGTATGACCGAAATGGAAGCACTATAATCTTGATCACACAGTATTAATAAAGGCTTCGAATCTTCAATCATGTATTGTAAACGAGTCGTTGGGTATTCAGGATCTAACGGGACATAAACACCGCCAGCCTTAAGAATAGCCAGTAAACCACATAATAAGTCAGCACTACGCTGGCACATCAAACCTACGTGAACTTCAGGCCCTACCCCGTGCTCTTTTAAATAATGGGCGAGCACATTAGATTGCTCATCTAACTCTCCATAACTAATTGACTGCCGTTGCATATGACTATTAAAGCTGGTCAAGGCAACTTGCTGATAGTGTTTACTCACCGTCTCTGCAAATAATCTGGGTAAACTATGATGATAGTTATGTGGAGGCTCAGAGACAGATATCCTTGCTGGAGGATGTGACTGTGGCTGTTGCTGTGGCTGTGGCTGGCTCAAACGTACAGCCGATAATGGTGTTTTTGGCGACTCTAGCCATGACTCAATAAGACTTTGGTACATTTGAGTAAAACGGCTGATGGTTTCTTCATCAAACAGGTCCCTGTTATAAAGCCAGTAACCTCGTATGCTACCGTCAAGGTTTTGCCAAAGATGGCATTCAAGATCAAAGCGAACCCAATTAATCTCCCCATCCATAGGCGAAATCGTTAGATCCGGTAACTCTAAAGCCTCACTGGGAGCATTTTGCAAAGCAAAATGAATTTGGAACAGAGGATGCTTACTACTGTCACGCTTGGGCTTTAACGCCTCCACTATTTTTTCAAAAGGTAAATCCTGATTAGCATAAGCATCTAACGCCGTTTTTCTGATGTTTTTCAATACTTGAAGATAATTTGGGTCGTTATTTAAATCCGTACGCATGACCAGCATATTGACAAAAAATCCGACTAGGTTCTCAAGGCCAGAATGATTTCTATTTGCAATAGGGGACCCTACAGCGATATCCGTTTGTCCAGAAATACGTGACAACAAACTTTGATAAGCCCCCAAGAGCGCCATATACATGGTCACATCTTGCTTTTGACAAAGTGCTTTTAATCCCTGTGCTAGCCCTTTGTTTAGCTCAACTTTAACGACACCTCCTCTATACGTTTGAAATTCAGGTCGTTCGCGACTTTCTAACAATTCAAGCGATGGTAAATTAGCCAGTTGGCGCTTCCAATAAATCAACTGCGTGTCCAGAACATCTTGTAATGAAACACGCTGCCAATACGCAAAGTCTCGATAGTCAATTGACAGTGAAGGCAAGTCTTGTTCAACATTCATACCTATATCTACCAGACCATTTGACTTCTCAGCGATACAAGCTTTATACAAAACACCTAAGTCTTTAGAGAATATACCCAATGACCAGCCATCAGCCGCAATATGGTGCACGGTAATAGCAAGGATCGAACAAGTGTCTGATAAGGTGATTAAACGCACCCGCAACATGAGATCTCTTTCTAAATCAAACTGGCGCTCTGCGAATTTGACTAATTCTTGCTGCAACACTTTTTCCTGTTCTATATCGCCTAATCCCCTGAGATCCGCTGTTTCCAAGGGTAATTCTGTTACCGTTAAAATGCGTTGAGAAACACCATGACAAGCGTTTTCAAAATACACGGAACGCAGAATGCTATGGCGCTGAAGCAAGATATTAAAACAATGCTGTAAGCTATCTAGGTCTAGATTGCCCTCCATACGTAAAGCCATATTGATGTAATACGCAGGGCTCAACGGGTTCATCTTTTCCATAAACCACAATCGCTGTTGAGCAAATGAAATAGGTACAGCATCTAAAGGAACATTGTATTCGGCAATCGGTTTTATCATCGGAAGCGTATTGCCATGCTGCGCTCGCAACATATCATCTAAAAGATGAACAAACTCATTCAGTACTGATGCTTCAAAAATATGTTTAACCGTAATACCAAGATCAAGCTGCTTCTGTAAACGAGTTACCATTTGTGTGGCTAATAGAGAGTGCCCTCCCATGGCAAAAAAATCATCATTGCCACCCACACTGCGCAGTTTAAGAACACTGCACCAAACTTGTGACACGAGAGAAAATAAATGGTTATCTACTAAATGCGTGATGCGATTACCATCACTCGCTTGATAACGAAAGTCCATTGGTGTCGGTGCAGGCAAGCGTTTAGCATCAATTTTACCATTGGCATTTAGGGGTAATTGTTTTACATACATAAGCGCTGAGGGTATTTCATAGTCTGCAAGTTGCGTTGCTAAATACTGCCATAACGATGCACGCTCGATAGAGGAAGAGCCACGCCAATACGCCACTATAGCTTTGTTTTTTGTATCAAATACTGTGTGCGCTTGATCTACCCCTGAATAAAGAGATATTGCCGCAGTAATGGCACCCAGCTCGATACGAAAGCCGCGTAATTTAATCTGACTATCAAGTCGCCCAACAAACTCAAGTACCCCGTTTAAATTCCAGCGAGCACCATCACCTGTTGCGTATAAGCGCTCACCTTGCTGATGGCTAAATGGATGAGGAATAAACTTAGAGGCCGTGAGGCTCGGCTGATACTGGTAGGCTTGCGCCACGCCCAATCCCCCTACATAAAGCTCACCGATTAGACCTGGTGCTACCAGTTCTAAGTTCTTATCTAGGACATAACAGGTGGTGCCGGATATCGCTTGGCCGATTGGTAGGGATGCCTGATAAGACGTATTCTTCTTGACCTCGAAGTAAGTGCTATAGGTAGTATTCTCAGTGGGTCCATACATATTCAGAAGATGAGCAGGCGCATTGTCGCTATTTGCCAAACGCTGCATGAGCTGACTGTCCGCCTCCTCACCGCCTACTAAAACATATTCTAGCCCTTTAAAAGCGTCTTCACGAGTTACCACCAGTTGATTAAATAATGAGGTCGTTATAACCATCGTATCAATACTATTTTCATTCAACGTCTTGGCAAGTAACTCCGGATCTATGCTAACTTTTCGAGGGATCATAACTAAAGTTGCGCCATTGAGGAATGCGCCCCAAATTTCAAATGTAGCGGCATCAAACGAAGTATTTGAAGCTTGTGCTACTTTTGAACCCGCTTTAACTTGAGCGAAATTGTTGTTGCAAACAAGACGTATAATACCTTGCTGATTAACCACAATTCCCTTGGGTTTTCCTGTCGATCCTGAGCTAAACATCATATAAGCAGGAGACAGAGCATTGCCTCTGGGTATATCTCCACGGTCAATTAAACACTCGTCATCGAGATCATCAATCGCCACCATTTTTGGTAAATCATCCGATTTTAATAGCTCATCATTCATCAAATCGGTGCTAGTTAACAGCAGACTAACACCGCTGTTATGCAACATATTTTTCACTCGTTCTGTCGGGTAAGATAAGTCTATCGGTACATAGCAAGCGCCCAAACGACTGATCGCGAGCAATGTGATAATCAGCTCAGCACCCCGCTCTAAACGAAACGCCACCCAATCAGCAGGCACTACTCCCAACTCATAAAGCTGCCATGCCCGTTGATTAACTTGCTGATTCAGCATCTCATAAGTCAGTACGTACGCTTCCCCCGTTGAGTCAAACAATTCATGAATTGCAATGGCTTGTGGGTCATTTCGCACCTGGTTAGAAAACAATTGGTCCAAACTTAATACCGCTAAATCACCCGCTAATACAGGCGCGGTTTGTACTGAAACTAGTTCGGCTTGCAACATTTTATTCATCACGGCTAAGCGGTTAATATCCCGGTCTAGATCCTCCGCCATCTCAACTAATAATGATGCAAAATAGGATAAAAAACGTTCAATTTCTTGCTGAGAAAAGACCTGATGTAGCGATGAAGCTTTTAACAATAACGTATCCCCAACCCCAGCCGAAATGGTCAATGGATAGCCAGTGCGTTCTATGGAACTAACATCTTTGATGCTGACACTCGCTTCTTGCCTTTCTAAATCACTGTCGATAGGATAGTTTTCAAAAGCAAAAATCACTTCAAATAATGACTCGCTCGGCAGCACCGCACACCATTTTGCAATTGACATCAAATCGCTATCTTGGCGCTCCAACAAGCCCAGCATAGATTGCTGCACTTGACTTAATAAATCGCGCACACTAGCTGATGGGTCTAAGGTAAAACGTAGCGGCAAGGTATTAATAAACATGCCTACTTGATGTTGCATATCGGACAGTTCAGAAGGTCGACCAGACACAACAGTGCCGATGACAAAATCATGAGAACGAATGTATTTTTGCAGTAACAACCCTAACGCGCTTTCAACAAAAACCGCCAATGTTACCCCAGCACGGCTTGCGGCCTCATGCAGCTGCTGTGTTGCTGTTTCACTTAACTCATGCTGTGCATTAACGTATTTTGTAGCGAGTGAGGCTTCACTTTGCTGAATAAGTCGCGTAGCCAATTTTCGGCTGAAATCTACCTGATGTAAATTTTCACTCCAAAAACCTTCATGACTAGGCCTGCGTTGTAACCAATCGAAATAGGGCTTATGCGGATACTGTTGATCGAGGCTAATACGGTTACCTTTAAGCAACTCTTGATATGCGCTCAATACCATAGACATCACGATGGGTAATGACCAACCATCCAGCAGTAAATGATGATGACACCAAATGAATCGATACCCTTTATCCCCAAGACTTAGTAAAGAAAAATGCATCAAGGGCGCTTTTTTCAAAAGAAAACCATCTTGTTGATAACCCGCTATTAAATTATCTAACGTCAAGCCTTGAACAACACAATCTAACTTAGATAAATCGTCTTCATGCCAAGGGAAATCCAGCTTTTTGAAAATAACTTGCAAAGGTTTGGCCTGCTTTTCCCATGCAAACGACGTCCGCATCGTAGGTAGTGCCTGACACACTTTGTCCCATGCCAGCTTCCAACAATCTGTATTAAGATCAGCGCCTAAAGTGGTCGAGAGAATTTGAACATAACTGCCTGAATTTTCGTGCGCAAGACTGTGATAAAGCATACCGGCCTGCATGGCGGTAGTTGGCAAAACACTTTCAATATTTTGTTTTTCTAATGACATTTTGGCCTCATTCATCAAACAGCGATAATTCATCTAGCAGATCATCAAACTGATCTATAGATAATCCTAAGGTGGATGATTGGTCAGTAACATTTGAGAGAACTGATTCGGACAGTCGTTTTATATTCGAAATATAATCATCAGATAATGCCTTGATGGTACTTTCGTGATGCATGTTTCGGCTATAAACCCAAGTAATTTCAAGATTTTTGGATTTGCGAGCAATACTAAGTTCTAGTAAAAACGGTCGATGATTTTTTTCATGCTGTAAATGGCTAGGAGTGATAGCTTCTGCTTGAAATAATCTTGTCGATGCCTCTTTGTTTGTTTGTGCATCAACTGAGCCAAAGTAATTCAGTGAGACCAAAGCATTTTTAATCGGCTCTTGGGCATGATAGGCATTACGTACGCTGTTTATCACGCCTGAGTCCAGTAAGGTCACCAATTGCTGGTCAACATCTTGTATTTGCTCAAGAGCGAGTAACTCAGAATTTACCGTCACGGAATTTAAAGTCGTAAACCATCCTATGGAAGTTGACAAATCAACCTCTGGAAACATACTGCTACGACCATGACTTTCAACACAGATAACGGTATCAAGCTGTTCACTCCAAGAAGATATAACTTGACCTAACGCGGCAACCAAAATGGCATATTCGTTTGTAACATCTAATTCGAGCGCCAGTATTGTATGTAAAACGACCTCTGACCCGACTAAATTCTCTTGATCAATGTTGTCAACGTCATAATCCAGGGGCAATTCGCTGGGTAGGTTTTTCGCTTCAGAGCTGTTTTTATGCGATAAAAGTAACGCATGCTTTTGCAAGCGTTCCGCCCAATCTAAGTTATTAGCCATTCGAGATGGCCTTGATGGCAGTTCTGTATGCTTCGCCGCACACAACGACTCCAGTTGATCACCTATGACTAGCCACGACAGTGCATCGACAATTAAATGGTGCGCGATGAAAATCAGTTGTTTATGTGGCTCAATATCACTATTCGATTCAACATCATGCCATTCAACAAGAGCCACTCTAAACAATGGTCCTTGCGACAATTGGAAAGGTGTATTCAACTGCTCACAAACCCTTAACATAGCCGCTTTACCTTCACTACTCGTAGATGAAAAGGCAAAATTAAAGTGGGCTAAATGTATCGCCTTAGTCGGTTCATCTAGACCATGCACACATTGCTGCCAGCCGTCCTCTTGCTCTACAAAATAAGTACGTAAGGCAGCATATTGACGCTGTAAACATAACAAAGCGCTGTGTATTGTTTGGCTAGGTAGCGCTTGGGTTAATCTTAAAACTAAACCCTGATTCCACTGGCCAGGTTCTGAGAAATGCTGCTCAAAGAACCATTTTTGGATAGGTGAAACCGGGGCTATCTGAGGTTCGGGGGCTTCCTCTTGAGACGCCTCACCATTGAAGTTTTGCTGGTCAATATGAAAAGCGAGGCTGGCAATGGTTTGATGCTGGAAGATTTGTGACGCTTGGCAAATAACACCCTCTTTCCTTAAGGCTGCGACCAAGCGAAAAACCAAAATAGAGTCGCCACCTAATTGAAAAAAGTTATCATGCGTACTCAACGACTCAACGTCTAATAACGCTTGCCATATCTGCATCAATAACCCTTCTGTCGGGTTACTCGCCTCAACCCAAGTCGTTGCTTTTTCTTGTGCTACAGCAGCGATAGGCAAAGCATTGCGGTCAATCTTACCGCTTCGGGTTAAGGGAAATTCACTCAATTCAACGAAGGCATTGGGAATGTAATAGCTTGGTAATCTGGTGGCAAGAAAAGCCTGCAGTGACTCTCGTTCAAGTTCAGCGCTGTGTGCCCCTTGCTTTTGAGTAAAATACGCCACTAGCTGTGTATATTGTTCTGAGTCGGTTTGAGCCATGACCAAGCTGTTTTCAATACCAGCGTGTTGATTTAAAGCCTGAACGATTTCATTTGGTTCAATCCGTAACCCTCGAAGCTTAATTTGGAAATCACCACGACCAATAAACTCTAATTGACCCTGAGCATTCCAACGAGCTAGGTCACCACTGCGATAACCAACGGCACCTAAATCGTTAGACCAAGGTAGAGGAACAAATTGCTCAGCAGTCATAGCAGGTTGTCCAAAATATCCCCGAGCTAAGCCTTTGCCCCCAATGACAACTTCGCCAATACTTCCATAGGGAACTAATTGAAAATTATTATCGACCAGCCAAATTGACACGTTGTTTACCGGTTTACCGATAGGGGTGATGCCCTGACCAGATAGCATTGAATCGAATTGATGAAGACTCGCACACACGGTACTTTCTGTCGGCCCGTAACCGTTAATAATATTCAAACCTTTAATGTGGCACTGCAATTGAGACAAGACTTGCTGATCAATCGGTTCAACTCCGACAAGCAGAGAGGTTAATGTCATCGGCTCTACAGAGCCTTCACTATATTGGGCGAGTTCCGACAAGATGAATCCGGGCAAATACCCTGAGTGGATTCCATTATCCAAATACCAATCCAATAACGAATCTGTGTCCACACGGATATTTTCAGGCACAGGATAAAGTGTTGCGCCGCTGAGTAATGGACGAAAAATTTCATACACGGACACATCAAATGTGAAGGCCGTCCACATGGAAGCACGCTCACCCACCGCTAATGCGGTACGCTGGTCAATATCTGCTAATAAATTAATCACCGAGCTATGCTGGCACGCAACGCCCTTCGGTTTGCCTGTTGAACCGGAGGTGTATAACACATACGCCAAGTTTGCGGCTTGAACGACAGGCAAAACCACCCTATTCATAGACAATTTACGTAGTACAGCGATCGACTGAACAGTAACATCTGCACCAAAGCTTTTTTCACCTTGGGCCGCGTCTGTCAAAACCAAGTCGACCCCAGCATCCTTTAGCAAGCTTTCTATACGCGATGAGGGAAATGCAGGATCTAATGGAAGATAGGCGCCACCGGCCTTCATAATACCGAGCATGGCAGCAATCATATCGATACCCGCATGAGCACAGATGCCAATCACAACCTCAGAGCTGTCGGGTAAATCCGCCAAGATTCGATACGCTATTTGATCTGACCAATGATTCAGTTGCTCGTAACTGATTTGTTCACCCAAATGATGAACAGCTATGCTGTCAGGGTACTTTAAGGCCTGCTCAACAAAACCTCCATGTAACGTTCCTGTATGAGGCTGTGTTTTATCGCCATAAGCGAGTTGCTGAATCAGCGAATATTGATCTGACGGTAACCATTGCGGTGCACTCAGACATTGATTTGGTTGCTCACACATTTGCTCTAGCATAGTGAACCAAAGATCAATCCAGACAGTCACTTGTGCGGCTGAAAATAAATCTGTTCGATAGCTTAGCGTCCCAGCCACCGTTTGCTTATCCTCTAAGTTATGCACCCGCATGGCAAAGGAGACATCGTATACACTATTTTCACGAAGCAGCTCAACCGGCTTAACACTCAACGAGGCATTGTCAATCGTACTGTCATCTACCGTTTGTAAATCCACCATCAATTGAAAGATTGGGTGTCGATTTTGGTTCCTAGGTACATTAAGTAACTCAACCAATTGCTCAAACGGCAAAGCCTGATGTTCGAGCGCCTCTAGCGTATTAGTACGAACCTGTTGCAGCACATGCATAAAACTTGCCTGCGGTGCAATCTGTGTTCGCATTACCAAGCTGTTAACAAAACACCCTACTACCTGATGCATGGCAGTGTGCGTTCGACCGGCAACGGGAAAACCTATAACCAAATCATCCTGACGCGACAAACGCGCCAATAATACATTTAAGCTCGCCGTTAAACCCATAAATAAAGAGGCTTGATTGTCTTTACACAGGAGCGACATTTTTTCTACTAGGTGGACAGGTATATCAAACTTCAGCTGTTCAACCTCATCCGAAATGTTTGCAGATTGAGGAGCCTGCGAAAGCATCAATGGTTGATAACCGTCCAGTTTTTCACACCAATAGGTTCTAGCAGCACCCTGCTCCACCTCATTCTCACTGAATTGGTTCTGCTGAATCAGCGTTAGATAGTCCGGTTTATTCTCAACCACCTGTTCAAAATCAAGATTAGATTGATAGTTTTCCATCAGGTTTTGGAACAATAAATCAACAGACCAACCATCAGCCAAAATATGGTGGACAACAATAATAAAGCGCCACGATGTCTCATCGATAGTGACGAGACAAAAGCGATACAATGGTTCAGCAGATAGACTAAACGGTTGATCAACAATCTTTGCTTGCAGAGCATCTACCGCATTAGAATCAGAATGACTTAAATCGACAATTTCTATTGGTCGCACCGGTATTGGCAATAATTGTTGCATCGCGGTTTGGTCTAATTCGTTCGAAACAATATGACTCGATAACACTCTATGCTGCTTAAGCAAAGCTCGCACAGCAGCCTGTAAACGCTCAACATCGACAGCGTCATTTATTTCAAATGCGGCTACAACATTTAGCGCACTGCTAAGGGGTTGAATTTTTTGCATGATCCACAAACGGGTTTGGGCTGTTGATAAGGGCAATGGTATCAACGTCGTATTATCATTTGCTTGTGGAGACTTAACGGCAACAGCGCGAGCTGTAACACCCTCTAATTGCGTCGCCAACTGGGCCAAGCTATTACTATCAAAAATGTGTGCTAAAGGAATTTCTACGTTAAAGTGATCTCGAATTTTCGCCACCAACTTTGCCGCAGATAAACTGTGCCCACCCAGCTCAAAGAAATTATCTTCACGATAAACTTCCTTGCAGTTGAGTACACTCAACCAAATACCAGCAAGTGCCTTTTCAACCTCACCACTCGCTGGAGTCTTCTCTCTATCTTGGCTAACTTGATGGTGTAAATCAGGCTCAATCAAGGCTTTATAGTCCACCTTCCCGCTCGTACTCAGCGGCAAAGCATCCAGTGCTTGCCAGACACTAGGCACCAACGCGTCACTAACTCGTTCACGCATCCAGCGCTTGGCCTCATTAATGTTAATCGATACGCCCTGCTTGCTTTGAAAATACAAAGACAGATACGTGTCAGCCCCTACTGACCAAACTTTGGCCGCAACAGCTTCTAAGCCAGGATACCGACTAGCAACCCCTTCAACTTCTCCAAGTTCAATACGCTGGCCGCGAATTTTGACCTGACTATCATTACGTCCAAGATATTCTAAAGCCCCGCATGGTAAGCGACGCACACGGTCACCTGTGCGATACATTCGAGCGCCGCTGGTCGTGCTAAACGGCGATGGTATAAAACTTGTCGCGGTTAATGCAGATTGACCTAGATAACCCTGAGCCAAATTCATTCCGCCAATATACAACTCACCGATAGCTCCGCTGGGGACCAGCTCTAACGATGCGTTCAAAACATAAATTTGGGTATTACTGATCGGCACACCAATGGGCACACTTAAGCCGGTATCGTCCTCGTCATCGAGCGCTTGTATTGGGCTAATATGCTTATGCCAAGTAACATCCACGGCAGCTTCGGTCGGCCCATATAAATTATACACTGGCGCACCAAGAGCACGACTGGCATGCTCCGCCAGAGAACGCTCTAAACTCTCTCCAGAACAAATTATTCTGCTTAAAACGTATTGTCTATCTTGTAGCGGCACATACTCTAAAAAGCCACGCAACATCGCCGGTACAAAGTGCACCGTCGTAATGGCCATTTCACGAATAAGACGTTCGAGATAGACCCCATCTTTATGACTGCCCGGGTCAGCTAATACAAGGGTTGCACCTTCGCGTAACGGCCAGAACAACTCCCAAATGGACACATCAAAACTGATGGGTGTCTTATGTAAAACCCGCTCCCCATGAGTCAAACCATAATAAGATTGCATCCATTCTAAGCGGTTCACTATGGCACCGTGAGAGACCATGACGCCTTTAGGTTTACCCGTCGAACCAGAAGTGTAAAGAATATAGGCGACACTCTGGTCCATTAATGCGACCGGTTGTAGTGGCGCTGTTGGCTGGCTACGATTACTGGTTTGCCACGCTTCAATTAACACACATTCCACACCCGAGATTAATCGAGATACCTGTGGCGCTTGCGCTAATATCATCACAGCATGGGAATCGATCACCAATTCATTAAGACGCTTATCAGGTAGATCAACATCAAGAGGGAGATACACCGCTCCAGCTTGTAAAACGGCATAAATTGCGAGCATCATATCCAGAGATCTGGCGGCACAAACTGCCACAACATCGCCAGCTAACACCCCTTTAATTTGTAAGTGAGCCGCTAATTTTTTACTACGATCATCTAGCTGCGCATAACTCAATTGCTGCTGACCCTGTATCAAAGCAACATGATTTGGATAACGCTGTGTATGCGCTACAAAACGATCAAGTAAACTCAATGATTCAACAACGGTTTCAGACCCGCTAGACAGCCTCAACTCTATGCTCTGCTGCTCTTCTGACAAGCAAGAGACTAGACTCTGTAGCGGTATTGATGCATTCGACTCACGGCTTAAACTCAATAAAATGTGTTTATAGCCTTCTAGCAAGGTTTGAGCTTGTTTTTTGCTATAGATATGTCCGTCAAACATTAATTGCAAAGCAAGCTGCTCAGAAGGATGAACAAGTAAAGTCAGGGGGAAATGTGTTTCTTCGTAGGCATTAACTTTCTCGATACTAAAGCCAGTCAACGAACGGTTCAAAGAGCTGTCTACGGGATAGTTTTCAACCACCACGGCACTCTTTAATAAGCCGCTATTACGATTAGATGTCTGATTGTTTAAAGATTGATAAATACTTTGGATATCCGCAAGATTACTATACGAATAGGATTGAATAGCATTAACCCGAGACTGAATATCACCTAACCATTCGCTTATCGTGTGTTGAGTGTGGGTGGCCACACGAAGAGGTAAGGTATTAATTAGCATACCAACAACACTATCAATATTATCAACACCATTGTCTCTACCAGAGAGCGTCACACCAAACAGTTTTTCGCCTCGAGTATTGGTTGTGTCTCCAAATCGATCTAATAATAACGCCCATGCACCTTGCACTAAGGTGGCAATTGTAATGCCTCGCTGTCGACAAAATGTTCGTATTAAATGGCTTTCTTCACCACCCAATTGCAACGTGACTTTATTCGAATCAAATGATCTTTGATCCCATAAAGCATCGACACTTTTATTGCCAATTAATGGTAATGACGTATCAAGATCAAGCGCCGTTAGCTGATCTCGCCAAAATGCATCAGTGCTCGCTAAATCACGCTGATTCAACCAAGTCAAATAACCAGAATAAGATTGCTCAGCCTTTTTTGAATTCAATTGTTGAATTGGCTTCCCAGTGTTCGCTTGATTGTAAAAAACGAATAACTGCTTGAGCAAAATAGGCAATGACCAACCATCTAATTGTCGATGATCCTGACACCACAAAAAATACGTTCGCTGATCGTCCAGACGAATCAAGAAGAAACGATGCAGCAGCTCTTGCTCTAAACTAAAGCCTATCGCTCTCTGCTGTACGACAAATGCATTCAGCGCGTGCTGTGAATCTCCCTTTTTGTTACGCCAATCCATTTGCGTAACATCGACTTCAACGTTTTTGTGTACAACCTGCATCGCAGAGACACCATGACAGTCAAAAGATGAGCGCAAAATTGGCTGGGATTCAAATAACGCAGTTAACGCTCTACCAAACACACGGGCGTCAAAGTCACCAACAAATTCACAGGAAATTTGCTCAAAGCTCTGGCGATTTGTATTATCACGCTGTATTGCCACCAGCATGCCTTCTTGCAGCGAATTTACCGGATAAATGGTTTGCACATTCGAATAGCGTGTCAATATATCGGCTAATCGTTTAGTGGATAAATCAACGTGCTCAAAATCACTGGGAGTAGGCGTGTAAACAGTCTGCCCAGTATGATTGACAACATCGGTCAGCGCTTTTTGCCACTCGCTAAGTAGTGTCGCAATAATAGAGGGTTGGATTTGAGCTGCCGAAAATGTCAGTGATAAACGTAAACGCCCCCTATGCACTACAGACGTTAATTCTAAATCACTAAAACGCTCAGCGTTGAGGTCACGCTCCTTCCCTAAATATTCATCTAAAAACGCAAAATCATGGTCACTATCCGTCGCTTCACCCGCTTGTCCCAGATAGTTAAATACCATAGATAACGCGCGGGAGTCCTGATGCTCTTGAAGCGTTTTTTGCTCAATCGACAACGCATCAGGACGCATATATTTAAGGAGCCCATAACCCATACCTTGCTTAGGAACAGCTCGAGATGCTTCTTTGCTGACATAAATTGCGTGTGCGACAGGATCTATAAATGGAGATTCACTGACAGACAACAGCAAAGGATATAGACTGGTAAACCAACCTAGGGCATCACCCACATCGTTACTTCGACCATGCTTTTCAATCTCTATTTTCAAACATAAATTGGCATTATCAACATACCTTTGACAGGTCAACCACCATGAGGCTAACAACAATTCTTCTGGACGAGTGTTATAACTCACATTTGCAGAGCTCAAAATCGCCTGGGTAACGTCTTCACAGACATAAACAGTTTCACAACGTTCATCTAACACAGTATTTGATGCAAAAGGATCTACCATTATAAATCCCTGAGAAAATGTTGACTCTATGTCAGCCCAATAGCGTGCTTCATTTTCTGATATGGCCGCTGCTCTACCCGTTAAATCACTAAGCCAACGTATAAACAGATCATCTTCCGTGGCGGTATTTGACATAATCATGTTGTTGCTCAAGCGCTGGATGAACAAACGCCATGACACCGCATCAATCACTAAATGATGCGCCACCAACAACAAACGCGAAGCCCCCTGACTTCCGTTTATCCACGCAGCAGCAAATAGTGGCCCCTTTTTTATATCAATGCGTGCGCGCAATACGTCTGCTATATCTGCCACACTGGTTTGCATGTCAGCCACTTCCAGCCAATACAATGACCGCTGCTCGACTAAGGATTGTTGCCAATGATTTTGACCACCATCACTCATCGTCTGTTTAAATCGCAAACCAAATTGGGCCGAACCTTCAATGACGGTTCGCAATGCGGTTAAAATCTGTGCCGAACTAGCATTAACTGGCGTTTTTAATAAAACAGACTGTGTGAAATAAGGAGACGGTGCATTAATCGATTCATCTAATGCTGAAGAACCTTGCAGACTGTCTAGATACCAGCGCTGCATAGGAGACAATGGCAATGAGTGCTGATCAATAAGTGGAGCAAACGTTTGATTGTTCAAGTGCTTTATTAGTGGTGCTAACTCGGCAATGGTTGGGTAGTTAAAAATTTGTTGTGAGTTAAGTACAAAACCCTGCTGTTTCAAACTGGCGATCACTTGAATAGCCACGATCGAATCACCACCTAACGCAAAAAAATTCTGATCGATATCAACCGAGTTAAGACTAAAGAAACGTCCCCATATCTCAGTGAGTAATCGTTCATTGGCCGTGCTCGCGACTCGTATTTCTGTCTTGTCAGTAACCAAAGAAGCGCTGACTAATGTTGGTAGGCGCTGGCTATCTACTTTACCGTTCGGTGTGAGAGGCATCGCCTCAAGTGTGATATAACGATGAGGCACCATGTAATCCGGTAGCCATTTTATAAGCCATTCAATGAGTACCTGACTATCGATCTTTGTTTCATTCTGCTCTGCAACCACATAACCGACTAATTGCTTTATATTATTTTCTTCACGCAGCTCAACCGTTGCATCACGAAGGCTTGGGTGCTGCTGTAAAACCGAAGCAATTTCATTTAACTCAACCCTAAATCCTCGAATCTTGACTTGCTCATCGTCACGTCCAATGAACTCAAGTTCACCGTTCAACAGATAACGTGCCAGATCACCAGTACGGTACAATCGAGCGCCTGCCTGAGACGAAAGGTGATCAGGAACAAATCGCTCCGCAGTTAACCTAACATGGCCAAGATAACCACGGGCAAGACCAATGCCCCCAATATACAGTTCACCCACCATTCCTACGGGTAATACTTGCTTATTCGCATCCAAGACATACACCTGCACTTGCGCTATGCTGCGACCTATCGGTGTTATCGGCTCTAAATCCGCCCTAGTGTCTACCGTATGGATCGTGCTACAAACCGTGCATTCTGTAGGCCCATACGCATTCACAAATTGGCGATTTTGTGACAACCAACGCTGAACCGTTGCTTTAGAGCAGGCTTCCCCTACTGATACCACAATCTTTAACCAAGGTAGATCTATAGGGTTCAAAGTGTTAAGAACAGTTGGTGGCAAAGCAATAGTCGTCACTTGATGAGTATTAAGCTGTGCGACTAATTCATCCCCTGGCAGACGAGCTTCTTTATTGGGAAGCACCAACGTAGAGCCATTCGCCAAGCAAGCAAATATTTCCGCAATAGCCGCATCAAAATTCCATGATGCAAACTGTAACAAACGCTTATTAGGTGTTAATCCAAAAGGTTCACGCTGAGATTTTACTAGGTTATTGAGCCCTCGGTGCGTCAACAATGTACCTTTTGGCCGCCCAGTAGAGCCAGAGGTATAAATAATATAAGCCAGCTGTTCTAAGTCAATAATCCTACTAGACCCACCTCCTGATTGCTTGCTGATTAATCCTGCTGAGCCAGATGGTTGGCGCAAACGACTCAAGGCAATACATGGGATATCGTCAGTAGGAATACTATCTAGTAAGGCATCATCCGCAATGATGATAGAAGGCTGTGCATCTTTGAGTATGTATTCTAATCGCGTTGCAGGATAAGCGGGATCAAGGGGTAAAAACACAAAACCCGAGGCTAAAATGGCAAGAATTATCGCAACGCCATCAATCGATTTATCACAATAGACGCCGATAACCAATTCGTTCTCAGAGGAGTGAGAACCCTGAGCCAGCGTAATTAATCCCTCAGAAAACAGATCAACCTTATGAAGTAATTCGGCATAAGTAAGACATAACTCATCACTAACAATAGCCCATTCATTTGGTGTTTCGAGTGCCATAGCGCACACAGTATCTATGACTGAAACATGCTCACTTTCCAATGGCGTAATGGGATTCAGAGAAACCAAAGAAGCATTAAATGAAAGTATTTTTTGGTACTCGGCGTACGACAATAGACTGACGTTAGCAATGCAGGCCTTAGGCGCTTCAAGTAAGTTGCCTAACATCTGTACAAGTTGCGCAGACAAAGCCTCTATGTAATTAATGCCCACCATATCGGTACGCACCGTTAAGATACCATCCAGTCCGTTCATCGTCGGTGTGAATAACCAAGTCTGATCAAATGCAGTTTGCGTTGCACTCAAGTCTATCTCTTCACTTTGCAACCCCGCAAAACGCCAATCAACAGCAGGCATACTCTGCCATACCATCATGACTTGAAAAATCGGATGTCGCCCATCTCTAACGGATGGAAAATGATCTAATATTGACTCAAAGGCTATATCTTGATGTTGATAAGCAAGTAAACAGAAGGCCTTTACTTGTTGAATTACTTCACGAAAATCCATCTTATGATGAACATTCGCCACCATCGCTAGCGTATTGACAAAAGCACCGACAGTGTCTTCAAACTCTAACTTATCGCGACCGGCAACTACTGAGCCAATCACCATTTTTTTTGCTGCTGACAGATTTTTTTCAGTACTGCTGGACTGTTTGTAAAGCAAGATAAATAAAGCCGACAACATCACCATTTGTGGGGTTGCTTGACACTGTGACGCTTGCGTTTGTATTTTTGCGAATAATGATTTATCTATATGAAAACGATGCTGAATCGCCTCATGTACATTGGAGCTCTGTTGTCCGGTATTAACATTATCCGGGGACAGTACCGGTAATTGCAGTGCATCAACAGCGGTTAAACGCTCTTGCCAAAACGGCAATTGCTGTTCAATAAACACGTTCAAATTTCCTTGATACCAATCAGCAAAGTCAGCGTATGCATGGGGTGACTTGGAGAAAACAGTAGTAGGATCCAAAGGTAAAACGTTATTCGCCTCTGCATTGTCATGCCGACTTATCTGCGCATAGAGATGCGCCCATTCTTGCATCAAAATTGAAGCAGACCATCCATCCGCCAAAATATGATGTAGACAAACCAGTAAAATGGACTCGTCAGTGCTCAGTTTGGCTAGTTTAAAACGAACGGGTGGTGCTAAAACAAGGTCAAATTCATCATTGATTTGCAGTTTTAACCAAGCATCGACAAACGGCGCTGATGCATTGTCTAACGATACGATGTCGAGTTCTGCTTGATATGAAGGGATAACCTCAGCAAATATCGGCTCATCAACAACATCGCCAACCGCTTCAGTAAAACGCGTTCGCAAACTATCATGTCGGTCGGTTAATACCTGCAAAGCTATTAATAAAGCCTGCTCATCTAGTATTCCACGTAATCGCACCGCCCCAAAAATATGATGAGCATTACCGGCAGTCGAAACATTATGTAATGTCCAGAAGCGCTTCTGTGTTGGCGTTAAAGGGTAAAATACAGGTGCTGAATCCGCTAAAAAGGCTCGCTTAAGCAACTTACTTGTTGCCCTTTGAGGCGCACTGCTCTGGTCAAAATTTAAATCCTCTGCAAGGTCTGTTGACCAAATTTTTTCTCGTCGAATAATGTCGGCAAAATCAAACAACACCGGTGTGGAAAAGACTTGGGACAATGCAATTTCAACCGAAAATTGCGCTCTAACTCGAGCAATCATTTTCGCTGCAACTAGACTATGTCCGCCCAAATCAAAAAAGTTATCGTCCCGATAAATATCATTACGTTCAAGCACATCAGCCCAAATTTGCGACAATAATTGCTCCGTCAAACCTTCAGCTGTCCGTTTGCTACGAGCAACTTGAGACGTATTCCATACAGCCGGTTCGATTAACGCTTTACGGTTCACCTTACCACTATCACTCAGCGGTAAGGTCTCCATCTCACACCAAGCAGAGGGCAACATAGCGGCACTTACGCGCTGTGACATCCATCGTTCGAGAGTTTCAACCGCAATGTCCACACCTTGATTTATACGATAATAAACCGCCAGTTTAGAACCTAAATCAGACGGCCAAATTTTAGCGGCTACCGAATCAATGGCAGGGTATTCAGTTAACACCGCTTCGATTTCACCAAGCTCAATTCGCTGACCACGAATTTTCACTTGCCCGTCCATGCGCCCCACATATTCTAGTGCACCACTTTCTAAACGGCGTACACGATCGCCCGTACGGTATAAACGACTTCCGGCTTGCGTCATATTAAATGGGCTCGGAATAAAGCTTGCTGCTGTGAGCGCAGATTGACCAACATAACCATGGGCCAGATTAGCACCGCCCAGATACAACTCCCCCACTACGCCTTGAGGCATTAATTCAAGCGCCTCATTCAGCACATAGGTCTGCGTATTATCGATAGGCACGCCAATAGGAACACTAAAACGAGTATTGGAAAGCGCGTGATTACGCTCATCAAACTCATACCAAGTGACATCGATGGCCGCTTCTGTTGGGCCATATAAATTATCGACTGGAACGTTAAATGCGTCATTCGCTGTTTTGGCTAAACTGCTTTCTAAATTTTCACCGGAACAAATGATACGCTTTAGTAAATATACATTTGATGACTGCAATGGCGCAGTACTCAAGAAGCTATGCAACATCGCGGGAACAAAATGCAGCGTGGTGATCGCTTTTTCTCGAATCAATCGTTCTAGATAAACACTGTCCCTATGACCTCCCGGTTCTGCGAGCACAAGCACTGCACCTGCTCGTAATGGCCAAAATAATTCCCATATAGAGACATCAAAGCTGATCGGCGTTTTATGCAACACCCGATCACTACAATCAAGCTGATAGCGTGTTTGCATCCATTCCAAGCGATTTACAATGGCGGCATGAGAGACTAATACCCCCTTTGGTTTTCCGGTGGAACCCGAGGTATACAATAAATACGCACTACTTTGCGGAAGCATCTCTATGGCTTGAAATACTGGTATTACGCACGGGGTTCGCTCTGCCTGCCAATCGTCTAAAATAACCTTTCGATTCTCTACGGCCATTCGCTTAGCATGCTGACGCTGCACTAAAGTAATGCAGACATCGGCATCAATAATTAAATCATGTAGGCGTTGATCTGGTAAATCTGGGTCTAATGGTAAATACGTAGCACCAGCCTGTAGTACCGCATAAATCCCGACCATCATCTCTAATGAGCGTTCAGAAAATACGGCAACGACATCCCCATGGGTAATGCCTTGACTCTGCAAATGCGAGGCTAAGTTCTGACTGCGTTGCCAGAGTTGTTGATAACTTAACGAATCTGTTTCACTCACTAGAGCAAGGCGATCTGGATAACGCTTAGCCAGCACTATAAAGCGGTCCAACAGCCAACAAGAAGTAACTTGTTTCTGTGGACCTTGAGAAACGATCAATTCACGCTGTTGCTCTTCTTTAGACAACACAGCTAAGCGGGCCAAAGGTGTTACTGCAGACTGGACAATGTCACCTAACAAATGAATATAGCGCTGACAAAAATCACTTATCTCTGACGCATCGTAAAGTTGTGACCTATATTCCACATCCAGCCTGATAGATGACTGATTGTCAGAGCAACGAATTCGCCTAAAGTAGAGGGTTAAATCATACTTACATTGGCTAGATAACAAGCGATGAGGATGAACTTTTGTACCTTCTAGTGACCAAGAGGAATCACTTAAAACGTCATCCTGCCAATCCACCAGCACATCAAAAAATGGCATGTGGCCTGCGGGTGTCTGAGGTTGTAACTCACTCACCAAACGCCCTAAAGGATAGTTAGCGTGGCTCAAAGCCCCCATTAATATCGAGGCTATATTTTGCAAGTTTTGAGGAAACGATTTGCTCTCATCCAGTGTGACTGGTAGAGCGATATTATTCAAAAACAGTCCCATCATGTCTCTCAGTGCAGGGTCTGTTCTGGTTGATACAACAGCACCAAGTACTATTTTATGCTGGCCTGTTAAGCGATAAAACGTCGCATAGAGTGCGCTCAAATACAGCATAAAGACGCTGACATTCTGCTCTTTTGCCATGCGCTCCAGTGAGGAAAATAACGCAGCATCAAAATCCACACTGAACCATTCTGCTTGGTTGCTAACATCGTTTAATCTAGGGCGTTCAGACGCGTACTGCAATGGTTCAATGACACTGAGCTGTTGATGCCAAAAGTCACGACTTAACTGACTCTCAGGAGCTTGCATTTTCTTATCTATCCAGTAGACATAATCTTGGTATTGCAAGGTGGCTGGTACCATTGAACTAGAATGATATACCGCCGATAACTCATCCAAAAAGTAGCGTAAACTATGTCCATCAAATGCAAGATGATGAAACACAAACAGCAGTAAGTTTTGCTGTGAACCGAGCTCATAACGGTGCACTCTAACCAAGGGCGCGGAATTTAGATTAAACGGCTGATCCACCGCTTTTTGAATGACGTGCTTCTGTTTTTCAGCACTCCAGCCAATCCCATTGTCGACGATAATGTCAAACTCAACACGCTCTTGTATGAGCTGTACCGGACCGTCAATGGTATCAATAATAGCGGTTCGTAAAATATCGTATTTTTCTAACAGTAACCTCACCGAAGTATGAAGTTTAATATGGTCAAGCTCACCCTCTACCATAAATAGAGCAGGTATGTGGTAAGCACTTGCATTGTCTGTAGTGAGCTTCTGACATTGAACCCAAATGTCATATTGCGCGGGCGACAATATAAATTGCTGTTGCCTTTTTACCGCTAATAAAGGCATAAGCGCTACATTCTTATTCAACTCAGATACGATAGGTTTGGCATCGTGAGGGCAATTGGTTTCTTCCAGAGTCGCCTGATCAAGAAATGTTAATAAGGTTGCGATTGTTGGGTGTTTAAAGATCTCTTGTAAGGGCATCGATAGACCAAATGCACGATTAATCAAGGCAACTAATTGTGCGCCAGAAAGCGAATGACCACCAACACTGAAAAAATTATCATCAATTGAAAACGAATCGTGTTGCAGAACCGTTCGCCAGATGGCTGTTAAGGCAACCTCAGCTTGTGATTTTTGACGATCAGGATCAGTAAGAAAGGGAGAATGCTGCTCGAAAATAGGTAATCGAGAAATATCGATACGACCATCCTGCGTGACCGGCATGTTACCCAGAATGGCAATGCGATTAGGTAACATATGCGAAGTAAAACACGCCTGCATAGCCCCCAACAATTTAATTTCATCCTGTTGAACAAGTGTGCGACTGGTCACATAACATGTCCAAGGAAGAGCCTCCTTACTCGGTGAAGGCAAGTAAACCTGTTGCACGTCTATTTGACCATAAAGGTATTCTTGCAGAATCGTTAAATCAAGGTAGTGCCCATCATACCAATTGGGCTGATCCGTAGTACCAAGGTATTGGTAACAACCTTCCCCCCAATAAGATACTAACAGTCCTGTTGCTTTATGAGTGCTACTGGACTCATGTTCGACCATTAGCTGTGCCTCGACCCCAATAGACACTAGGTCTGAGCACTCACCTTTTAACCACCAAGTGTCTTCGAATATAGGCTGACCCACATCGTTTCCATCAATCAAGATGCTCTTATCAGCCCTCCATATGCGTGAACTTAGGGGCCTTCCTCCGTTTGGACTACAAACTACATTATGGATATTGAGTTTGTGATTAAAAGCCACTTTTGATGCTTGTAACCCATTAACTAAATCACCAATCACATAGATATTTATTAACGATGCTAATTGTTCTGGCTGCTCAAGTTGTAAATTGGCAAATTGACTAGCACTTAAACATAAACTTGTGGCACCTAGTCTTTGCAAATCGAGCGTGATGTTCGTGTTATCGGATAGTACTAAACAAGAGCCTTCCGTGAGTGATCGATACTTAATGGCATAGTCCATTACATTCTGCATCGGTAATACAGAATGGATGGATAAACCAAAATCATTGCCAGACAGTGCCTTAACTAGCAAATGCCTTTCACATTTAGTGTAAAAACACTGATGGGCAAAATCGTAAAAGCACGCATCGCTGACGTTGTCATTTTCAAAGTGCAAAACGTCTTGTTTATGGACAATATGTAAATCTGCGTCTAGGCCTTCACTCTGAAAAATCCAAACTGCACTCTTACTGCTTAATAGCTGATCCGCCAACCCGAGATTAGGGTCACCCAGAAAACGTTGGCTTGTAATCAAAAGACTAGGGCTGATCTGTTCATGATCATCGATTGTTTTTAAGGGCGCCCAGCAGGCATCACAACGATCAACCGCCAACATAATGATGGTTGATAGTAAAGGAGACACACAACTACCAACGACATCCCCAGCCCCGATAGATTGTCGCTTTAATTCGGCACAAAGCACTGCCACATAATGCTCGAGCTGCGTCCGATTAAGCCTAGTATCGGCACAGATTAGAACGTCAGTCTGTAATGAAGGCTGCAAAGAAGAGGCTGGCAATTGAAGTTGAGCGTAACGATTAACTGGGCGACAGTAATCTTTTACTATGGAAGTCAATTCATATTGAGCGATAGCACACTCATTCGAACTTACTAATTGCTGCAGCAGCAATAAGTAATCCTTAGAGAAGGTTATTAAACGTTCATGACTAAATTTAGATGGCTGAAATTCAAAACAGGCAGACCAACCAAAACTTTGGTTTTTGGGCTCAATATTTAAACTGATTTCAAATGTCTTGCCACTGGCATAGTGATTGAAAAAATCCGCTTGAGGTACACCAAATAACGGCTCAGCCTGCAGCGTTTCCTGAAAGGTAAATAACGCTTGGGCTAATGGATTCATGCCATTGATTCGTGTGGCTTGTAAATTACTCACCAACACATCAAAGGGTAAATTTTGATGCTCTAATGCAGCCAGTAAACAGTGTTTGACGTCTGCAATAAAATCTTTGCCTGTGACACCATTCAACGTTTTATTAGATGAGTACGGTGAAAATAATACGGTATTAACAAAGCACCCTATCAGTGGCTCTAAATCTGCATTAAACCGACCGTCTGTAGGGATTGCTAGCGCAAAGTTTTGTTGCTGGCTATGTCGACTCAATAGCAACCAATACACGCCAAGCATTAACGTAAATAGCGTGGTCTTCTGTTCAATGGCTAATTGTTGCATTTGACCAATAAGATTAGCCGGAATATCAAACCGATATTCCTCATAATCAGCCGTTATAGGCAGCACAGGTTCTTGTCGTTCGGTCAGTAAATGAAGGTCATGCAAGCCATTCAATTGTTGTTGCCAAAAAATTAACTCGGATTTATTTCGTGCTGTTGACACCTGTTGCTGCTGCCAAATAGCAAAGTCACGGTAGTCTAGTTTTAGGTTATCTAAGGGCTCTTTCGTGGTGTTCATGTCCTCTATCGCCAATTGATAAAGAGCCGACCATTCCTGAAATAAAATGCCTATTGATGTGCCATCCGCGATCAAGTGATGCAAACATATTACTAACGCACAATCTTTAGCTGCGAACGTCAATATTCGCACTTTGAAAAGTGGTGCAGTACTTAAATCAAATAAGTGTTGTGAAAGTGCTATTAAATGCTTTTGAAGCTCATCATAGCGTTGCGATGGTGCAACATTAGAGCAATCCACTCGTTCAATTAATAACTCGCTGTTTAGTTCATCTAAGGACAAAAACCTTAACTCTGGGCTACCGGCAACCTCAGTCACTTGAGACAGTAGAATACGCTGGCGCAGCATCAAATCTTTAATGGCATGCTCTAACGCTTCTAGATTCAACTCTCCCTTAAGGCGAATCGCGCCAGGCATGTTATACGCAGTGCTTTCAGGCTCCATTTTATTTAACACCCAGAGTCTCTGCTGGGATGAAGACAATGGGCAGATAACATCCTTTTGTGCCGCCGAAATAGCGATGCTTGGTTTTATCGAATTAGGGTCACTTACTTGAGTTTGCAATACTACCGCTAGGTCACTCAATACTGGATGATCAAAAACCTGCGCCAAAGAAATTTCTAAAAACAAAAATCTTCGTACTCGAGACACCAACTTAGCAGCTAATAAACTATGACCGCCCAGTTGAAAAAAATCGTCCCCTCGGAAAACTTCCTTTACATTAAGAACCTCACACCACAAGTCACCGAGCATCTCTTCCGTTATACCTTGCGGTTTTACCTTAGTTTTTGCAGTGTCGCTAACGCTCCAGAATTCAGGCTCACGCAAGGATTTTCGATCTAACTTACCACTGCTGTTTAACGGTAGTTTATCCAAACGATTCCAACTGCTTGGCAGCATCGCTGAGCTGACTCGCTCTGCCAACCAGGCATGTAACGCCTGGGCGTCTATAAGGCATTCGCTGTATTGTTTATGTTGATAATAAACCGCTAAACGAGCGCCAGATTCAGCAGGCCAAACTCGAGCCGCTGCAGCTTCTAACGAAGGATGCTCGGCTAAAATAGCTTCAATCTCTCCCAGTTCGATACGCTGGCCTCGTATTTTGACCTGACCATCATTGCGCCCTAAATATTCCAGCGCACCACTGGCTAACCGACGAACTCGGTCTCCTGTACGATAAAGTCTTTCGCCCATCTGCTTCGAAAAAGGGTTAGGGATAAAGCTTGTTGCGGTTAATCTCGCTTGCCCTAGATAACCATGAGCGAGATTAAATCCCCCCAAATACAACTCACCCTCCACACCTCGTGGAACAAACTGCAAGGCTTCGTTCAAAACAAAGGTTTGAGTATTATCGATGGGAGTGCCAATCGGCACTGTCAATATGTTGCTATCCGCTTGATCCGTGATATCCAATTCATGCCAAGTTACATCCACAGCCGCTTCAGTAGGGCCATAAAGATTGTGAACAGGGGCATTTAATAAAGTATTAGCTCGTACGGCCAACTGCCGCTCAAGGCTTTCTCCAGAACAAAGGATACGAGTTAACGAATAAGCGCCCTCTTGAATTTCTGCTGTTTCCAGAAAACTGCGCAACATCGCCGGCACAAAATGCACCGTTGTTATGGCTTTTTTACGCAACAAATGCTCTAGATACACCCCGTCTTTATGGCCACCGGGCTCTGCCAATACCAATGTTGCGCCTTCACGCAAAGGCCAAAATAATTCCCAAATTGACACATCAAAACTAATCGGCGTTTTATGCAGGACTCGTTCGTGACGCTTAAGCTGATAACAGGATTGCATCCACTGCAAACGGTTGCTAATCGCTAAATGTGAAATCATTACCCCTTTGGGTTTACCAGTTGAACCTGAGGTATATAGAATGTAGGCGGTACTGTTGGGCCGTAATTCAATACCATTAGAACCTTCCGTATTTTTAGATCCTCGATCTTGCGCCCAAGGCTCTAATACCACACTGGTTTTAGCAGGGCTTAAGCGTGTTACATGCTTTGCTTGTGCGAGAATGCAGGTCACTCCGCCATCATCTATCAAACCATCGATGCGCTGATCTGGTAAATCAGGGTCTAGTGGTAAGTACACCGCCCCGGCCATCAGGGAGGCATAAATGCCCAGCATCATTTCAAACGAGCGCTCAGCAAAAACCCCGACTACATCCCCATGCCCTACACCATTGGTATGCAGGTAGGCAGCCAGATGTCGGCTACGACATTCAAATTGACCATAGCTCAGCTGATCATCACCATAGATCAGGGCTATATCATCAGGAAACGTTTTCGCGTGACGAACAAAACCATCAAGTAAGTCAGTCGATGAAATCGACTCTACTGCGCCCGAGGAACTCTCCATTTCGGCTTGATAAGCCATTGAATTTAAAAAATTAAAATCGATTAACTTAGTGTTAGGAAATAAAACACTCTGCTCAAGCAAGAGTACTAATTGCTCAGACCAAGATTGGATAGTGGTCACGTCAAATAAATCGGTATTGTACTTAAAAGCCAATATCAAACCTTTCGGACCCGTTACCGCTTCCAGCATTAGATCCAACACCCCTTCCTGTTGAGGCAAGGCTATGGGGGTGATAGTTAGGCTTCCAAATGGAATCTCAGTTTTAACCGGCTGATAAATAAAATCGTCTGGCTGATTATAGTCTTTATCAATACGCAACATATGTTCAGCAAAATCGCTCACTTGGGCAAGACTTTGCAATACAAATGCGACTTGAAATACCGGCGAGTATTGTGGATCACGCTGGCAGTCTAATGCGTCAAATAACTGTGAAAAAGGCAACTCTTGATAATCGAGCGCTTCAAGAATATTTTGGCTTGTTTGGGCCACTAAATACTGGAACGTCATTGATGCATCAAGTTGTGCAACAATTGGCATTGGGTTAACAAAAAAACCAACTGAATGCTCGTATTTTTTTGATATTCGGCCCGACAGTGGGGCACCCACAACAAAATCATTCTGGCCACTAACGCGGAACAATAAGGTCTGATAAGCCGCCATCAATACACTGTACAAGGAAACATTTTGCTGTTTTGCAAACCCCATCAATTGATCACTCAACTGACTCGTAATACAAACCGTGTAGCTATCACCGTTAAACGTTTGTCGTAACGGTCTTTCAGCATCACAAGGTAGTGACAAATAAGGTGGTATATTGGCTAATTTTTCCTTCCAATAATCTATTTGAGAGCTACATTTTTGCGTTGATAAAAAGTGCTTCTGCTGACTAATATACTCTGAATAAAGGCCTATTTCTGGAGCAATGCTTGCAACTTTCCCTGTTGTTTTCTGTTGGTAAATTTGGCGAATTTCATCAATCAGCTGCCATAACGACCACCCATCTACAGCAATATGAGGAGCAACGATAACTAGACTGGTTTCATCCGCATTACGGCCAGTCCACAGTACAGCTCGTATAATCGGCCCCGTTGACAAATTAATTGGCATTACATATTCCGCAAGTAACGCCTGCCGCTGCTGTTGTTCACTCCAACCGACAGCACTGACAACCTTTAACGGATCTTTTATGGCCTCACTCGGTGTTGTAATTTGCACAACATCCGCAGCATGTTCATTTGTATGATTCTGTTCAGCGACGACGTAATGAGTTCTAAGTATAGGATGAGCATTAATGAGCTGCGTAATCGCTACAGCCATAGCTGGCTCATCAATCTTTGCATGAATGGTTGCAGCAAAACCCACATTAAACGCAAAACCCGTTTTATCCAGTCGGCTTAGATACCACATGGACTCTTGACCTAAAGATAACTCAAACGGCTGATCATCGTTAATAGCAGGAGCAGGAGAAGATGAGGAAGGAAAAAGGAGTAAATAATTAATGAGTTCAGGTTTTCGGCTTCGTAACGCGAGAACCAAATCATCATCTAATACACCTTTTGGTGCATCAATTAACAATTTATCGTCCTTAACATTAAGCACAACTTTACGTTCTTTCAGATACGCTAGAAATTCCGTTATGGTCATTTCAATGGGTGAATTTGAGCTCATATTTCAATCACTTCTCGACTATCATCCATAACATCTGGTTCAAATTGTTGCTGAATGTCATATACGAGACTCTCCACACTGGCACCTTGAATAATATCAACGGTGCGGATCACAACGCGGAAATCAGCCTCTATACGACTTTTCAATGTCACGGCCATTAACGAATCAAAACCTTGCTCAATAAGAGGTTTTCTTAATTTCAGTGACTCAACACTGGTCGCCATTAAATTGGCCACCTCTAGTGTTAACCAATCAAAAACAGAGCGATTAGCCCCATTAAACATGTCAATTTCTTCGTGATTATAATTTACCGCTAACACCTCTGAGCCCACCTCTTCATGACGAGAAAATAAGTTTTGTATTAGTCCATCTCGCTCAAGCTCAGGTACGATTTTCAGCAAATCATCCAGAGGTCCAGGAATAACAAAAATATCAGCAGGAAAAAGACTTCTATCAGCAGGGTGATTTTTTAACATCGATATGCTCCATTCCAGCATATCCATACCGGCCTGTAATTCGATTGTTTGCACCCCATGACGATTGACTAAATCCACTACCTTTTGTGCGGCTACACCCGCTTTTTCCCAAACCCCCCAAGATAACGTTAAAGCATTCAAACCACCCATTCGAGCTTGATGACTTAAACCTGACTGAAAACCATTCGCCGCAGCATAGATAGCTTGACCTTGAGGAGCTAATACACTGGCGGCAGAACCAAACATAATAAAAAAATCTAAGGGCCGGCTGTAACGCTCAAAGTACTCAAGCAAACATTGGCTTCCCTTCGCCTTCGCAGACATAACATCATCAATATGATCCATATCGACGCGCTCAATTAGTGAGCCCTGTAGATCGCCAGCCAGTTGAATAACCCCTTTTATTGGATGGGTTAATTCTGCCTCGATTTTTCTCAAAGTACCGAATATCTTGTCTATGTTGCCGTCACCAACGTCTAAGTCAACAACGTCAATTTGCACTCCGGAGCGTTTCCAGTGTTCAAATAAATCACTATTTTCCAGTGCTTTTTGTATGGCTGTACGACTTGTTAACACAAGAGATCGAGCACCCATTGCTATTAAGCGTCCAACCGTTTCAATCCCCAACACACCAAAGCCACCAACGACCAAATAGCTCCCATCACCCTCAAGCACCTGTTGCACAGGATTATAATCACCCATCAGAGAAGCTTGTAGTGGCACTAGCACTGGTTCGAAAGTAATGTTATTCCGATAAACACGGTGTTTCATCGGCGCCTTACTGGATGTGTTTTTTTGCAGCAACACAGCGAGATTATTGACCCCATTCGAGCGTTCATCGAAATCCACTAAGCGCAATGGAATCCTTGTAAACTCACGATTCACCACACGTCCAAATGCCCAAAGTGCAGCACCTTCAGGGTGGATTATATTGTTATCTTGATCGCTGATTTTTTGACTAGAATGGGTCGCTAAAATAAAGCTGTCTAATAAGATGTGCTTTTGGTTGATGACAGAAAACATCACAGATAACACCAGCAAAGTATCAGTAACGGAATACGTTACAGTGTCATCAGCCCAAAACACACAATGGCTTATTTCTTCATGAAGCACTAAATCGAAGATACTAGACCAAGCTAGAGGATCATCTAAAGACAAAGAAATGGATTGCTGAGTTTGGTTAAAGCCACGGTAATCAGACGAAAGATCAACAAGCCAAACCCTATGGCCTAAGGCTTCTAAAGCCTGAACTTGAGCATCACATGCTGGTGAAGAACGTCGTAATAATAGTATTTTTTGCGTGGAGACAACCTGAGGTGCGGATTCCTCGTTGCATTCCTGCCAATCAATGAAGTACGCACAAGCATTGGCTAAGCGTGCTTTACTCATGCTTTGATCAGCATCATGACACTTTTGTGCAACTATAATATGCTGCCCAAGCACGCTTGCTGCGCTGTGTTTTTCAGGGAAAGAATGGCCTAATTCAAAACCACAACCCTCAAGCAAATCTATCCAGATTTTCGACGACAACAAAGGTGTATTAGTGCGGATACCATCATCAAATACCCCCCACCCCTCGATGAGTCCAATTGACATATCCACCCAAGGTTGCGCATTTGTCAGTTCGTATAAAAGAATCATCGCACCGGAACGCATCACACTATTGAGCTGTGCAAGAGTTTGCTTTAGGTCACTAACCGCATGCAGCACATTCGCGCCCAGCACAATATCAAACAATGCCTCGTCAAGGTCTTCTAACTGAGGAGCTAGTGGTGTTTCTAAGTTTATCGTCTTAAAGGTAACAAAATCATATTCTGCAAACAGCGCTTTAGCACGTTCAAAAAACATCGGCGTAACATCACTAAAATAATACTCTATGGGAGCATCACTAACATTAGAGAAATTTTCTGCCAGGGATGGAATGAGAGATCGAGTTAACCCTCCGGTGCCCGCTCCAACCTCCAAGATACGCAGTGGTTTTTTGCTCTTTTTTTGATTCGCCAAGACACTCAGGTACCGTAAACAACTACGCACAGCTATGCTGTTAAAGTACTGCACCAACGGCCAGTCATGATATAGCTTTTCAACCAACTCAAGTGAACCTTGCGGAAACAAAAGTTCGAGCGGGTTAAATTCACCGATTAAAGTCTGTGTTAGCTGCCGATCACAATGCTCTAAATAGTTGAATAAAAACTCACCGTCATCACCGTCAAAATACTCAGCGCACTTGATTTGAGCCTTAAATCTGTTTTCATCAAGGGATGATGCGCCCTCATTGAGAAAATATTGCTTATCAAAACTATCTTCATCAACATGGGTCGAGGTATGAAGAATGCCCACATTACTCAGGTGATCTAACCAGCGCTCAACCAATGGCAAATAATCATTTTTAATATCTGTTTTATCAATAAAGCGTCTAACCGTAACACCCTGCTTTAATAAACCTTTCCCATCAATTTTGACCAACGCTACAGCCATTGAATAAACGGCATAGTCGTTTAAGTTGTCCCAAGATTGCTCGCATTTATCCAAGGATAAATCCATCGGTAAGTACGTGCTTTGTCGTTGAATCTCTTTGACGATTAAAGGCCATTGCTGAAATATTATAGGCCGATAAACGGCTTCATTGTCTATTTCAGGCAATGTAGGGAGCTCAACCGGCATAACTTGTTGTAGATGTGGATACCAAAAAGTTTGTTGTTGCCAAGGGTAGGTTGGTAGTTGATAAGTGGGGGCTGCCGCGATATTTATATCCGCAATCGCGTCTTCGTTAATTAACGTCCAATCTAATACGCCATCATGTTCATAAGACCTAGCCAACACCTTATGCAGCTGGCTTAATGCGGGTACTTTCAGACCTTCCCTTGAGTTAGACTTAATCAAAGTGGCCATGGTAAAACCAGACTGAGATAGACCCCGTAAGTTCGCTTGAATGACTGGCGACAGTATGGCGCCTGGACCAATTTCAATAAAATTTCGATAGCCTTCAGAAACCGCCCGCTCAATAGCCTGCTTAAAGTGCACCGTATTGCGAATATTATTCGCCCAATACCGAGCATCATAATACGTCGAGGTTACCCCATCCCCAGCACTTGTGGAGAACATGTCTACTGAACTGCTCAGTCCATCAACTTTTGCCAATTTTCCAATAAGTACAGATTCTAATGGCGCCATGTTTGCACTGTGAAATGCGTATGGCATAGCCATTCGGTGAAACTCAATATTATTTTGCATAAGATAATGTGAAAAGTTTTCAATAGCCCCATTATCCCCACTAACCACGCAAGCAAGTGCGCTGTTGTCGGCGGCAACTTCTACCGAAAAACCGGATATTACAATGAGTTCTTCAACCGCCTGAGCAGACATCCTCAGTGCTAACATGCCGCCTTTTCCGTGTGCATCATGCATAACTTCACCACGACCAAGGATAACTCGCACTGCGGTATCGAGGGATATTTTTCCGGCCACGTAAGCCGCAGCCACCTCCCCCATACTGTGACCGACAACTGCTGAAGGTAATACGCCACACTGGCGCAGATAATCTGCTGTTGCCACTTGTAGCGCAAAAATCATTGGCTGAATAAAGCGAGTTTGATCTGTTAAAGATTCCTTTTCCAGTTGCTCAACAACCGACCAACCAGCGTGCTTTTGAACCAACTGATCGATGGAGTTTAATGCGCGATTAAACACGCTAGAACTTGCTCTAAGCTCCTGCCCCATACCCAACCACTGATTGCCCTGCCCACTAAACACAAAAACATGTCCCGCAGTAACATCAATATCTCGTGTTTTAGATGACCACGCCAATTCTTGTCTTAACGCTTCTGCGGCAAGAGTCAGTTTTTCGACAAACTCATCAACATGGCAACATGAAAGTGTAATACGGTGGGAGATATGATCTCTATTATGTATAAGCTGTGACGCTAACAACGCTAATTGCACATCATTCTCACCCACAAAGGCGAGTAATTGCTCAACACGCATCAATAACGCTTTGGGCGTATTAGCAGAAACAGGAATCAGCAGCGGTCGATTTTCTTGAACAACGTACGATGACTGGCGACTTGGCAATGTATCATCAGCACGCCCCAAAATAACATGAGCATTTGCGCCACCAAAACTAAACGCGCTTACCCCAGCAAAAAGTGGCTCGCTGAACTCGGTATTTGACGTTTTAGAAGATCCGGATTGAGTGCTTAAACAGGTATTCTTTTGAGCGATGGCTAAGTTGTCTCCAAGCTCAATCATTGGGTTTAATTGTTGGCAATTAATCGTGCTAGGCAACATTTTATAGTGCAATGACAGCACACTTTTAATTAGACCGGCCAAGCCTGCCGCCGCCTCCAAATGACCAATATTACTCTTTGCCGAGCCGACTAAACATTTGCGTTTTCGCGCCCCTGAACCTTGGCTCATCAAACGTTTTAAAGCCCCCACTTCAATTGGATCGCCAAGGGGCGTTCCCGTACCATGAGCTTCAAAAAAACTAATATCATCAATGGTTTTATGAGCCGCCTTTAACGCTTGAGTAATAACCTCTTCTTGAGCCAAGCCATTCGGCGCCGTAAGTCCGTTACTTCGACCATCTTGGTTTAAAGCAGAACCTTCGATAACCGCTAACACTCTATTGCCTTGCGCTTGTGCAACATCCAACGGCTGCAACATCAATACCGCTCCGCCTTCTGCACGAACATAGCCGTCCGCCTCAGCTGAAAAAGTTCGGCAAGCACCTGTTGGCGATAACATATTAGCTTGCGACAAACCCACTGCGACATCAGGCGATAATATTAGATTTACACCACCTACTAAAGCCTGATCGCAATCACCAGCCTGAAGGCTGCGACAAGCTTGGTGAATCGCCACCAAGGATGATGAGCAGGCCGTGTCTATGGCCATACTCGGCCCTTTGAAATCAAAAAAGTAAGATAGACGATTCGCCGCAATACTGTGCGCATTACCTGACGCTTGATAAGCACTAATATTTTCCAGCGCAGAACCTGCCAGCGCATCATAATCGTGTGTACTTATACCAACAAAAACCCCTGTATTACTCCCAGATAGAGCCTCACGAGTAAATCCAGCAGATTCGATTGCTTCCCAGGAAAGTGCCATCAATAACCGTTGCTGAGGGTCCATTGAATTTGCTTCACGCGCTGAAATACCAAAAAAATCGGCATCAAAACCAGTCACATTGTCGAGAAAACCCGCAGTGTTAAGCTTATTCTTTTCAACCGAACCGTAGTCTTTTAATAATGCGTCCGACCAACGCTCATCTAACCTTTTAGAAACGCTATGTTGATTGTTGAGCAACAATTGCCAATATTCATCTATATTGCTGGCTCCAGGGAAACGACAAGACATAGCAACAATAGCGATACGAGAGGAATGTTTATTCACCTCACCCACAGGTAAAGGCTCATTATGCTTTGCAGGAGAAATAAGATGATCACATAAGGCATTAATCGTTGAGTATTGATACAGCACCGTTGGGTCCAACGGCTGATTTAACCGCTCCGACAGACGCCCCGTCAGACCGACCGATTGACGCGAGTTCAATCCATATTCTTTTAACGGTCGATCAAATTTTATGGAAGAGACCTCTGCAGAAGGTATTTCCAGTAATTCAGCAATCTGCGATCTTAACCAAGACTTTAACTCAAAAGCGCCTGCATCGGCTTCAGCCCTCTCTTTAGACTCACCCCCATAAAGAATATGGGGATCTAAATCGGCAAACACTTTCAACTCCTGATTCAATAATTTTTGTTTGCTTAACGAACGCTGAATTTTGCCACTTGATGTTTTATCAATTGAGCCTGGTCGAACCAATACTAAGCGGCTTAACGACAAACCCAGCTCTTCTGAAATAGTGGAGGCGACTGCAGCAAAAACCTCTTCAAGGTCTAAGTTATTACGCTCTGTTCGCTTTACCTCCTGTATCAATACTAAACGCTCTAATCCATCATCATATAAACCGAAAGCTGCCCCTCCATCCGCCTCTAAAGCGGAGTGACTTTGAGCCGCCATTAATTCAATATCTTGGGGATAATAGTTATTGCCATCGACAATAATGACATCCTTTAGACGGCCATTAACAAATAACTCTCCATCACAATCTAAAAAGCCTACGTCACCAGTGCGTAAATACTCACCGCGCCCAGCAAAACCTAAAGCGATACCGTAAGTACTTTTAGTTTTTGCGTCATCAGCCCAATAACCAGAAGTAATAGTTTTCCCTGCCAACCATATTTCTCCAATATGCCAAGCCTCTAAACGCTCTCCTGTTACGGGATTAACAATCGCAATATCAACACCACTGGCCGCTCTACCTGAGCTAACTAACCTCTGACCTGCATTACCATCTAGTGACTCTACCGCGCATCCTTGTCGCAACGAGACAGGATCAAAGGACTTAATGACCAACATTTTTTTAATCCCACTGTCTGTGACCATTAATGTTGATTCTGCCATGCCATAGCCAGGCATTTGCGCTTCAGGTCTGTATCCAAAGGGTTTAAAAGCGTCAGCAAAAGCCTCTACACTACTGACACGGATTGGCTCTGCTCCATTTAATAAAGACCGCCAATTTGAAAGATCGAGTTCAAGCAGCCCCGCAGGATTATTTCGCTTGAATCGCTCTAGTGTTGATACCGCTAAATCAAGAGCGAAATTAGGAGCGAAACTATGGGTAATACGGTATTTAGAAAGCGCAGTCAGCCAAAGCATAGGAGTTTGAATAAATGTTGCCGGGGCCATCAAATAACCTTTGACCCCTATATACAGCGGCATAATGTAACCACATATCAATCCCATATCATGATAGTGAGGCATCCAACTAAGCTGACGACTTTCTTCATTAAAATCTAAGGCAGAGCATAATATATCAAGGTTGCACAATAAATTTTCACCACTAACGATGACACCTTTAGGGTCTGAAGTAGAGCCCGATGTGTACTGTAACAATGCGATTTCATCATATCTTGAGGTGATAGAGATTATTTTTGCATCCGGCTCTTTATAACTCAAATCCGTTGCCATAACTCTGCAAGCATCGAGCTCTTTTAAATCTTCCAACTGGAGCCAATCATTTAATTTTACTAAGGAGGTTTCAGTTGTAAGAAGGCACGAACTGTCGGCATCGTTTAGAACTTTTCGAATACGTCCCCAGTGTCTTACATTACGAGGAGGGTAAACCGGTATGGCGACAACACCCGAGTACAGACACGCTAAAAAGGCGATGAGGAAATCCAATCCTGATGGATAAAGTAACACCACTCTCTCGCCTGATTGAGAGTGCAACATAATCTCTTTTGCTACTTTTCGAACTCGATCAAGCAATGTTGCATAATTTAACTCTAATGCTTCACTTCCGTTTTGTAGATATACATAAGCCGTTTTATTCGGGGTTTTCTGAGCTCTATCAACTAAAATTGCAATTATTTCATGGCAAACATCTTCGTTAATCATTTACAAGAATCCCTGTCAAACGCCATCAGACATTTACAAAAAAAAACAATTCAATGCTATTAAAATCGAATAAAATGCATTACTAAAGAAAGCATTTAGAATGAAATTATAACGTTATTTCTCTAGAGCCTTACGTAAACTAAGGGGACGCATATCAGTCCAAACCTCTTCAATATAATCTAAACATTCCTGTCGATTTTTTTTATGTCCAACGGCTTCCCAACCATTAGGCATTTCTTTTTCTGATGGCCAGATAGAATATTGCTCTTCATGATTGACAACCACATAGTACTCCAAAGTATCTTCGTAATTCATGTACCCTCAATGACTAATGTCTTTTGAAAAATTAATAATATGATGAGATAACACACATAAAATGAAACAAAACACCCTCTCACCACCTCTTCCTACCACATAAAGCATACCTACTGGACACTCAATTAAGGCAAACCAATATTCATAGCCCAAGAGCTTGTCTTCACTAGGTTAAGTCATCTATTAAACATTCCTCTAAAATCGATTTTTAGCATAATCCATTACTTCAATAACATTGCCTTTCAAAAGATAAATCACGTCAAATTGAAATTTTTTTTCAACAAATGATAACGAAGAAAACACTTTCCTATTAAAAAACAGAAACTGTATAATCCATCATAATTATTATTTGTTAACGAGTTAAAACTCGTCAACATGACCTAAAATGTATGAAAAAAATATACCTTTAATAAAAAACGTTTGCAACTTTCTTGAGAGCTTCTTATATCAACCCATAGGCAGCGACCCCAAGGGATATCTGATCAAGTCAAATCAACGCGCTGATTTTTTTCAAAACGATAAAAAACTGCGATTTGATTTTTTATCGTTTCTTGGCCTCGGAACAAAATGAATTTAACTTTACTCCGTATTTTTTTAAACAAATTAGCTCCTTACATCTCACCTCATCGAATCATCTCAAAGCACACATATAAGCACAAAAAGTATCATCAATTTATTGTCATCATTAGAAATAAATCCATAAATAAACAACTCAAAAGGTAATGGTTTACAGGCTATAAGCTAAACGATAACTTACCAGAACCCCCTATTTGGACTCGCTCAGGATGCCATCGCTGAATGGATAAACAAACTAACCTCTGCATTGAAAGGTAGCTAAATCGATAAGGGAATGGATTTCTACCTCTTTTAAGCAAGCCAATCGCTAGACCAGAAACCCAGAGTAAACACAGGCAAGCGTCATACTCAAATGCTCTTTACACCACTACCTTTAGCCTCGCAGTAATAACAACTATGATGTGATTACCCAAGCTATTAAGATCGAAATATGATTTGATTATCCTTCATATTCACATTACATCTATGATTAGATAACGAGTATTATTCAAAGCGTAGAAAATCCACACACTCTATCTCAGAATCACTCATGTTGTACCAATATTGCATACAGTGAATACGGAACATTTTCTAAAATGGGTAAGGCTTTCTATCATTCCCAGACTAAGGATAAAACAGGTCAATAAGAACTTCTAATTGATCCAAAAACATCAACTCATTCATGCGAGTGAGGAATAGCACTTTGCGTATATTACGTTTTTTTCTGTTAAATTCGCTGCCAGAAAAAGTAAATTGATGCGACATTCTTGAGGCTCGATTTAGAAAAATCAGATTGCTGAATTAAAGGAAATTACTCGCATGCTCCCTAGATCTATGGATTAATGAACCTAGCAAGATTGCCATCTTGCGCAACGATAAAGCATGTCTCGCGATATCTTCTATGATATTGCATTCTTTTGAGGCATTACCCAGTTCTTCAGAGAGACAGAGCAACCCTGCTTTATGTTTAGTGAGTGGATTGTTGACATGCAACATAGAGAGTTACCTTTGAGATA
>TARA_R110000764_G_scaffold79176_3_pt1 | contig 54696 bp, 50 predicted proteins | sample TARA_R110000764 | Tara Oceans TARA_R110000764 (sample SAMEA4398111) | marine metagenome | biome: Polar Biome; feature: [SRF] surface water layer (ENVO:00010504); material: water (ENVO:00002006), including particulate matter (ENVO:01000060) such as... | depth 5 m | reverse complement strand
AGCCAAGCCACCGGCCTTCCGCAATCGCTTATGTGGGTTTAGGCCGCCCGCTTGTCGCGCATGGCGTCGAGGCGGGCCTTCAGGTCGGTCAGGCCGACCAGTGCGCCTTCAAGCCGCTCCTGACGCTCAGGCGCGGTTTCCGACGAAATCTCCGCATTGAACGCCTTGGCAACCGTCTGCTGCAGCTCGCGAGCCGGGCTGCCAACTGTGCCACTGCCCAGTGTCGCAGCGCCGGACAATACGGCCCGGAGGCCCTGATCCGCCAGCAAAGCCTTGGCACCCTTCAGCGTCAGGCCGCGCTCATGCACCAGAATCTGGATCGCCCGCAGTGCATCGATATCCTGCGGACGGAACAGCCGGCGGCCATCGGATCGCTTCACCGGCTTCACATCGCGCGGAAACTTGGATTCCCAATAGCGAAGGACATGCGTCTCCAGCCCCAGTTCTGCGGCTGCCTCACCAATCGAACGAAAGGCCTTGGCTGATTTCTCGACGCGGTTCCGGGTGGCAGTCATATCGCTATCCTTCTTGTGGGTCAGCCCTTGTCGACGCGGGCCTTCAGCATGGGGGATGGGCGAAATGTCACCACGCGGCGCGGCGCGATGACGGCTTCTTCGCCCGTCTTGGGGTTGCGGCCTTCGCGGGCGGATTTTGACCGCACCACGAAATTGCCAAAGCGGGAGAGCTTCACTTCGTCTTCATGCTCCAGCGCGCTGCCGATCATGTCGAGTGTCCGGTCGAGCAAGTCTGAGGATTCCTGACGGGTCACGCCCACTTCGCGGACGATGGCATCAGTCACTTCAGCACGTGTAAGGGTCTGGTTGCTCATGGGGTTCTCTCGCCTTTCGTTAATAGATAGCCAATGAAACTTAACGGATTCCTAGCGAAACCGTCAGCTTAATTCGTTGAGATGTTTCGATTTGTCAGATTCGAGCCCAAAACTGTGGATCAATCTGAGTTCAATGCCTTAAAGGCGGAACAGGCTGGCGCCCCACGAAAAGCCGCCGCCCATTGCTTCGGACAGGATCAGGTCGCCCGGTTTCGCCCGGCCAGATCGAACAGCATGGTTCAGCGCCAGCGGAATCGACGCCGCAGATGTGTTGGCGTGCTCGTCGACTGTGACGACCACCTTCTCCTCGGCGATGCCCATCTTCCTGGCCACGCCGTCCAGAATGCGCTTGTTGGCCTGATGCGGCACGAACCAGTCGATATCGTCGGCGGTCAGGCCCGTCTCGTCGAGCACGGCCTGGATCGCCGACGAGATGTTCGTCACGGCGTGCTTGAACACGCGATTGCCTTCCATCCGCACATGGCCAATCGTGCCGGTGGAGCTGACGCCGCCGTCGACATATAGCAGGTCAGATTTCGTACCGTCGGTACGAATGTGATGCGTGATGATGCCGGCATCGTCCGCGCCATCCCATTCCACCGCCTCGATCACGACCGCGCCGCCGCCATCGCCGAACAGCACAGCCGTGCCCCGGTCAGACCAGTCGAGAATACGCGTAAAGGTTTCCGCGCCGATCACCAGCGCCCGGTTGAACAGGCCCTGCTTCAACATGCTGTCAGCGGTCGCCAGCCCGAACAGGAAACCGGAACATACGGCCTGCACGTCAAAGGCCGCGCTCGGGCCACACCCCAGCTTTGCCTGCACGGCCGTCGCAGTGGCCGGGAACGTCTGGTCAGGCGTCGTCGTCGCCAGCACGATCAGGTCGATGTCTTCCGCCTTCAGTCCCGCCGCCTCAAGGGCGTTTCGGGCTGCAGCGGTCGCAATGTCGGATGTCAGTTCGCCATCTGCCGCCACATGGCGTTTCTTGATGCCCGTGCGTTCGCGAATCCACTCGTCGGACGTGTCGAGCATTGTCGACAATTCCGCATTGGTCAGCACCCTCTCCGGAAGGTATCCGCCTGTGCCGCGAATGAAACTGCGCCGTGCCATCTCGTTCCTTTCCAATCCGGCCTGCCCTATTCGGCAGCCAGGCCGCCTTCCCGTATACGGGACAGGTTCGTGAGTATCTCGTCTCGGTAATGGCTGCTCGCCAGATTGGCCGCCAGCAGGCAAGCCTGCGCGAAGCCGCGCGCATCCGTACCGCCATGGCTTTTCACCGACACGCCACCAAGGCCCAGCAGCACGCCGCCATTCACATTGCTTGGGTCCATATGCGCGCGCAGCTCTTTCAGGCCACTCGACGCAAACACGGCGCCCAGCTTTGTCATCAGGCTGGCCATGAACGCTTCACGCATCCGGTTGCCCAGCATCCGGGCGACGCCTTCGCCTGCTTTCAGCGCCACGTTGCCGGTGAAGCCATCCGTCACCACAACATCGACTGCGCCCTTCGAAATATCGTCGCCCTCGACGAAGCCGCGATAATCAATGTCCAGCTTGGCCGCGCGCAGCCATTCATGCGCCTCGCGCACTTCATCATGGCCTTTCATTTCTTCAGACCCGATGTTCAGGATTCCGATGGTCGGCTTTTCAATGCCCAGCGCCGCGCGGGCATAGGCTTCGCCCATGATCGCAAAGGTCACCAGTTGCGCAGCATCCGCCTCCAGGTTCGCGCCAACGTCCAGCACAACCGTGCGGCCACGCATCGTGGGCCACAACGCCGTCATGGCCGGGCGGTGGACGCCTTCCATCTTGCGCAGGATCAGCATCGAAATCGCCATCAGCGCGCCGGTATTGCCAGCAGACACCGCCGCGCCCGCCTCGCCCGTCTTGACCGCCTCGACGGCGTTCCACATCGACGATCCCTTGCCGCGGCGCAGGGCCTGGCTCGGTTTCATGTCGCTGGTGATGACGCTGTCGGAATGGACCACCTGGCACCGGCCCGCCAGCCCGGGATGGGCGGCGACGAGCGGGTTCAGTGCGGCTTCATCGCCATGCAGCAGAATGCCTATATCTGCGCGGTCAGCCAGCAGGCTTGCCACACCGTCGACCACGACGCCCGGCGCGGCATCACCGCCCATGGCATCAATCGAAAGTATTGTGCCTTTAGCCATTCGGGCCATCCAAATCATTCGGAAACCTGATGTTTCCTGAATGCCGGTATTACGGTGCGTCAGGAGGGTTGGCAACGCCGTGCCTGTGCCCGCTAAGGGGTTTTTGACAGGTCCTGCCAGGCCGGATTCCCCGCCATAATCTCGCTATCCGGCTGCAGTTTCAGGCGATCAGCAAGGCTCATCAAATAGGTCGCCAGTCCCGGCGCCTTGCCTTTTTGTGTGACGCCGTTGCGCTCCAGCACGTCGATGACAGCTGATTCCCTGTCGGCCTCGTCCAAAGCGGTCGATATCGCTTTGCCCAGCCCGTAATGCGCCTCGGCCAGTTTGCGCATTTTCCGCGCGATGGACGAATCGCCGACGCCTTGTTCCCGATAGGCCGCATCGAACCCGTCCAGCACGCGCTCATTCAACGCCGCTGCGAGTTTCGCCGATTCGGTGCCCCCGACGGCGTTGATCCGCCGGATCACCAGTGCCGCATGGAGCGCCACCATCTGGGCGCGTCCCTCGAATGTGTCCGCAACGTCTCCCGCGAGATAGAAATCCGGCGCCAGCGCAGCCTTCATCAGGCCGTCATAGGCCTGCCCGGCCGCTGCCTTGCGCGCCCGCCGCCGCGCCAGCCAGCCGATTGAAAATCCCGTCACCATGTACTCCTGTGTTGCCAAGGGGGGGCTGCAACCGCTAGGTCTTCCGCGAAGCCTTATCAGGAGTTTCTCCATGTCGCGACGTGCGATTTTGGCCATTGGCCTTCTCTCCCTCTCCCTGTCCCTCACGGCGTGCCTCACGCCTTCGCGGGACTTTCACGGTTATGTCTCGGATGACGCCCAGCCGCGCGACATGAAACCGGATGAGGACACGCGCTCTTCGGTGCTCGCCCAGCTTGGTAGCCCGTCGACAGAAAGCCTGTTCGACGACAATACCTGGATCTACATGACCGACATTCAGGAACGCATCGCGTTCATGAAGCCGAAAATCGCCAAGCGTTCGATCACCGCGATCCGCTTTGGTGAAGACGACAAGGTCGATGAAGTGCTGGAATACACCGCCGCAGATGGCGAGGTCATCAATTATGCGGCCCGCGAGACGCCTACCCGTGGCCGCGAGCTGGGCCTATGGGAACAGATCTTCGGTACGGTCGGCGGCGTGCGCCTGCCAAACTCTGACGAAGCGACCCCTGGCAACCCGACCGGGCGCCGCCAGTAACGTTGCCCCCGGCGACAGACAGATAATAAGCCCTGGAACCCCGGTTCCGGGGCTTTTTTCATGACTGCCCTCTCCACACGCATTCCGACGCATAGACGCACTCTATAACTCGTGCCCCTATAATCGATTGGATCAATGGGTCCGATGAGCGTACTCTCGCGCGTAAGGCGAAGATGCCGAAAGAAATCAGCAACGGGAGAGCAATATGGACGGAAATGATATGGCAGCCGGTGGCAAGTGCCCGGTCATGCATGGCGGAATGACCTCAACGGGTCGCACGGTCATGGAATGGTGGCCCAACGCGCTCAACCTCGACATCCTCAGCCAGCACGACACCAAGACCAACCCGATGGGCAAGGGCTTCAATTACCGGGAAGAGCTGAAGAAGCTCGACGTCAAAGCCCTCAAGCAGGACCTCACAGACCTGATGACCGACAGCCAGGACTGGTGGCCGGCCGACTGGGGTCATTATGGCGGTCTGATGATCCGCATGGCGTGGCACGCGGCAGGCTCCTACCGCCTGTTTGACGGTCGCGGCGGCGGCGGCACCGGCAACCAGCGCTTCGCCCCGCTCAATTCTTGGCCGGATAATGGCAACCTCGACAAAGCACGCCGCCTGTTGTGGCCGATCAAGCGGAAATACGGCAACAAGGTCTCTTGGGCCGATCTTTATATCCTCGCGGGCAACGTCGCCTACGAATCCATGGGTTTCAAGACATTCGGCTTTGCGTTCGGCCGTGAAGACATTTGGGAACCTGAAAAGGACGTCTATTGGGGCTCCGAGAAGGAATGGCTCGCTGACAGCGTCCTTCGCTACGCCAATTCCGAAGACCCTGCATCGCTCGAAGCGCCCCTCGGCGCGGTTCACATGGGCCTCATCTACGTCAACCCGCAGGGCCGCGACGGCAAGCCCGACCCGCTCAAGTCCGCCCACGACGTACGCGTCACGTTCGCCCGCATGGCCATGAATGACGAGGAAACCGTCGCCCTCACCGCCGGTGGCCACACTGTCGGCAAGGCGCATGGCAACGGCCTCGAATCCAATCTCGGTCCGGCGCCTGAAGCGGCCCCGATCGAGGAACAAGGCTTCGGCTGGATCAACCACAAGACCCGCGGCATCGGCCGTGATGCTGTCACCAGCGGTCTTGAAGGCGCTTGGACCACCCATCCGACCCAATGGGACAATGGCTATTTCGACCTGCTGCTGAACCATGAGTGGGAATTGCAGAAGAGCCCTGCTGGCGCATGGCAGTGGCAACCTGTCTCCATCAAGGAAGAAGACATGCCCGTCGACGTCGAGGATCCGTCGATCCGCAAGATGCCGATCATGACCGACGCCGACATGGCGATGAAGATGGACCCGGACTACCGGAAAATCTCCGAGCGATTCTACAATGATTTCGATTATTTCTCGGATACGTTCGCTCGCGCCTGGTTCAAGCTGACCCACCGCGACATGGGGCCAAAGGCACGCTATTTCGGCCCGGAAGTCCCGCAGGAAGACCTGATCTGGCAAGATCCAGTTCCCGTCGGCAGCACCAGCTATGATGTCGACGCCGTCAAGGCGAAGATCGCGGCCAGCGGCCTCTCGGTCAACGAGATGGTCTCAACCGCCTGGGACAGCGCCCGCACGTATCGCGGGTCTGACATGCGCGGCGGCGCCAATGGTGCCCGCATCCGCCTCGCGCCGCAGAAGGACTGGGAAGGCAACGAGCCGGCCCGTCTGGCAAAAGTCCTGAAAGTCCTCGAAGGGATTGCGGCCGACACGGGCGCCAGCGTTGCGGACGTCATCGTCCTCGCCGGCAATGTCGGTGTTGAACAGGCCATCAAGGCGGCTGGCTTTAACGTCAGAGTTCCGTTTGCTCCGGGTCGCGGCGACGCGACCGCCGAGATGACCGATGCCGGTTCCTTCGATCCGCTGGAGCCCATCAATGACGGCTACCGCAACTGGCAGAAGGCTGACTATGACGTCAGCCCCGAAGAACTGATGCTTGACCGAACACAGCTCCTCGGCCTGACTGCACCAGAGATGACAGTTCTTGTTGGCGGCATGCGTGTCATGGGCACCAATCATGGGGGCACCACGCATGGCGTGTTCACCGACAAGGTCGGCGCCCTGACGAATGACTTCTTCGTCAATGTCACCGATACGGAGAACTACTGGAGACCGTCCGGCAAGGGCGTCTATGAAATCCGCGATCGCAAGACCGATGCGGTGAAGTGGACAGCCACGCGCATGGACCTCGTCTTCGGTTCCAACTCGATTCTCCGCGCCTATTCCGAAGTTTACGCCCAGGATGACAGCAAGGAGAAGTTCGTAGCAGACTTCGTCGCCGCATGGACCAAGGTGATGAACGCGGATCGTTTCGACCTCGCCTGATCTCCCCCAAGGGGCAGGTCTCCGATCCAAAGAAAAGCCCCGGTGCATCTGCACCGGGGCTTTTTGTTTGGGCGTGTATCGCGCGTCTAGTGCGCAGCAAGAACCGCCAGAAGCAGCAAGGCCACGATGTTCGTGATCTTGATCATCGGGTTCACGGCCGGGCCAGCAGTGTCCTTGTAAGGATCACCCACCGTATCGCCGGTCACAGCAGCCTTGTGGGCTTCAGAGCCTTTGCCGCCATGATTGCCGTCTTCGATATACTTCTTGGCATTGTCCCATGCACCGCCGCCCGATGTCATCGAGATGGCCACGAACAGGCCTGTCACGATCACACCCAGCAGCATGGCACCGACAGCCGACAGGGCTGCGCCTGCACCTGCAATCACGAAGATCACGCCAAACAGCACGATCGGCGACAGCACAGGCAGCAGTGACGGAACGATCATTTCCTTAATCGCCGCTTGCGTCAGGATATCCACGGCCCGGCCATAATCAGGCTTCACTTCGCCTTTCATGATGCCTGGCATTTCGCGGAACTGGCGACGCACTTCCTCGACCACCGACTGAGCAGCGCGCCCAACGGCCATCATCGACATGCCGCCGAACAGGAAGGGCAACAAGCCGCCAAACAGAAGTCCAACCACGACGTACGGACTGGAGATCGAGAAGTCGACCACAACATTGTGGAAGAACGTTCCCGGATCGGCCTGTGCGATGAAGTATTTCAGGTCTTCCGAATAGGCCGCAAACAGCACCAGCGCACCGAGGCCCGCCGAACCGATGGCATAGCCCTTGGTCACGGCTTTCGTGGTGTTGCCAACGGCGTCCAGTGCGTCGGTCGTCTGACGCACTTCCGATGGCAGCTCGGCCATTTCCGCGATACCGCCCGCATTGTCCGTCACCGGACCGAACGCATCCAGGGCCACGATGATACCGGCGAGTGCCAGCATGGTCGTCGTGGCAATGGCAATACCGTACAGGCCGGCCAGGTTGAACGTCAGCAGGATGCCCGCCATGATCGTGATCGATGGCAGTGCCGTCGACTCGAGCGAGACAGCCAGGCCCTGGATCACGTTCGTGCCGTGGCCCGATTCAGACGCTTTCGCGATAGAACGCACAGGACGGAACTTGGTCTCCGTGTAATAGGCCGTGATGTACACAATCAGGCCGGTTACAACCAGCCCAGTCACACCGCAGAAGAACAGGTCGAGACCCGTAATGTCTCCCGCCATGCCAAGCCGCACACCGGCTTCGCTCAGCACGCCGAAGCCTGCAGGCAACACGCTGTGAATGGCGATGGCCAGGCCACCGACAGACAGTACGCCCGTCACGATAAGGCCCTTGTACAGCGCCCACATGACATCCGTGGACCCCTTGCTGAGGCGCACGAAGAACGTGCCGACAATCGAGGTCACGATGCAGACTGCGGCAATTGCCAGTGGCAGCATCATCACGGCTGAAATGTCCGGCGAGCCAGAGAAGTAGATGCCGCCCAGAACCATGGTCGCGACCAGTGTCACGGCATAGGTTTCAAACAGGTCGGCCGCCATGCCGGCACAGTCACCGACATTGTCGCCCACATTGTCGGCGATGGTTGCGGCATTGCGCGGATCATCTTCCGGAATGCCGGCTTCCACCTTGCCTACCATGTCGCCGCCGACATCTGCACCTTTGGTGAAGATACCGCCGCCGAGGCGGGCGAAGATCGAGATCAGCGAGGCACCAAAGCCGAGCGATACGAGCGCATCAATGACGTGCCGCTTCTCGTCGCGAACCGACAGGTCCAGGTCGAGTGGTCCGGTCAGCAGGCCGTAATAAAGAACGATGCCCATCAGCGCGAGGCCAACCACCAGCATGCCGGTAATGGCACCTGACTTGAACGCCAGCGCAAGACCGGCACTGAGGCCGCTCTTGGAGGCTTCGGTCGTGCGCACGTTTGCCCGCACCGACACAAGCATGCCGATAAAGCCGGCAGCGCCCGACAGGACGGCCCCGATGATGAAGCCGAGCGCGGACATCCAGCCGAGCAAAACGAGTAGAATGATGGCAACAACGACACCGACAATGCCGATCGTCCGGTACTGGCGCTTCAGGTAGGCATTCGCGCCCTCCTGAATGGCCAGGGCTATTTCACGCATTCGTTCGTCGCCTGATGGAGCCTTCATGATCGAATTGATCTGAAGATAACCGTACAGAACTGACACAACGCCTGCGGCGAGTGCGAGATAAAACCACATGGGTATTTCCTTCCTTCCCTGAGTCTTCTTGCGGGTCCGGGTTTGTCCCGGATCTCCAAAACCTGGTTATTATGGGTAAATGCCTGCCAGCCCCTCCTGATTGAGGCAACCTGCCTCTCTTGACACGCGAGTCACTGGCGACCCGACTTATCCATGCTCGAACCCAAGGGTTTCGGGCAGGTTAACGCTTCGACCCCGCAGAATCAGCGAAAGGCCTGATCCTTCTGAGATTTTCCCGATTCGGGCGAGTTGTATGCCCTCATCACTCGCCTCATGGGCGATCTGATCCGAAGCCGCCTCCGGGGCGGTAAACAGCACCTGATAGTCATCGCCCCAGGTCGCCAGCTTCAGCATCTCTGCCTCATCGGCTGCGCCACCTGCAAACCGCACCTCGCCAAGGTCAATCTCCAGTCCGACGCCCGACGCCTCGGCCAGCGACCGGGCATCGATCAGCAGCCCGTCCGAGATATCCATCGCGGCATGAGCGTGGCGTGCGATGAAGGCGGCAGTGGCCAGCGGCGGCAGCTCCGGGAGTCGGTAAGCGTCCCGCCACCGCACGCCTCCCACATCATCTCCACCTGCATCCCTACCTTCGGACACATCATCCCACCCCCTTGCGGCACCGCCAATGCACCCTGTCAGCCACACCGAATCGCCCGGTTTGGCGCTCGTCCGGCGTACCGGGTTGTCTGACAGGCAGCGCCCCGTCAGGGTGAGAGACAGGAAAAGCCCCGGAGGATTGGAAACCGTGTCTCCACCAATCAGCTGCGCGCCCCAGGCGCTCAACTCATCCCCCAAAGCGGCTGCAAATGCAGCGATTTCCGTCTCACCGCGCGATTTGGGCCAGCCCAGCGTCAACAGGGCTTCGGCGGGCTCTGCGCCGCTCGCCAACAGGTCCGACACGTTCGCCCGCACCAGCTTGCGTGCCACAGTCTCAATCGGATCGGTGGCCAGGAAGTGCACACCTTCCACCATCGCATCTACAGTGATTGCAACAGGACCCGCCGTTCCAAGCTGCGCCACGTCATCCCGCAATCCCGCTGCGCCCTGCCCGGCAGCCAGCGGCGCGAAGTAACGCGCGATCCAGTCCTTTTCCGCCATTCTCAGTCGTCCAATGGGTGCTTTTCACCTGCCAGAACCACGCCCCATATCGGAATACCGGTCCAGTTCTCGGCTGCCACGCTCAGGGGATTTGCGCCCAAAATGGTGAAATCAGCCCGTTTTCCAGCCTCGATGGAACCAATCTCCGCCTCCAGCCCAATCGCCCGTGCTGCATCCAGCGTTATAGATTCCAACGCCTGATACGGCGTCAGCGCCATTGCGCTCTCATAGGCGCCACCCTCCCGCGTCGCCCGCGTGATGTGCACGCTTGCCGCCCGCAGGGGCTCTGGCGGTGCCAGTGGCGCGTCCGAATGCACCGTCACTGCGACACCCGCTTTTTTCAACGCGCCCAGCGGAGATATCCACTGCGACCGCGGGCTGCCCAGCGGGTCGGCATAGGTATCAGCCATGTAGAAAACATAGTGACTGGCGGCGGAAACATTGGCCTTAAGGCGCCCTGCCTCCTCCACCTGTTCCGGTGAAAACAGTCCGCCATGCTCGATGGTGAAAGCGTTGTCGCCACCGTCTTCTCTCAATGTTTTCAGAGCTTTCAACGTCGCGCCCTGCGCCGCATCGCCATTCGAATGGATATTCACGCCAAGGCCTGCATCCCAATAGGGCTGGATCGTCGGGGCAATCTCATCCGGCTGCATCACCCACAGGCCCTCGCTGCCTTTTGACTGCCCGGACAGGTATCCCGGCGGCGAAAGGCGCATTGTCTGGCTGTAGAACGCCCCGTCCGTAAAGAATTTCACACGCGGCAGCACAGGCGCCGCCGCCCCTCGCTTGCCACTGGCCAGGTCCATGACGGCCTGCACACGATCTTGGCCGAAAGTGCGCTGTAGCGCGCGGTACTCAGGCACGAGATAGAGGTTGTAGCCAGCAGACTGGGCATCGCCCCAATTGGTGCGAATGTTCGCATCCTCCAGCTCCCAGCCGAACAGCCCATATCCCATCTCCACCGTCGTCGTAACGCCCGCCTCACGCAGCATCCGGGAAAACCCCTGGAAGCCGGCGCTGACATTCTCCGGTGCCAGCAGCACGTCGCCGAAAGCCCCGAGCACGCTAACAGCAGCATCTTCATAGATCCGGCCGGTCAGTTCGCCGTTGGCGTCCAGATCGACGCCGTGGAACTTGTCGGCCAGAGCCGGCGTGAAGCCCGCCCGCTCAATCGCCGCGCTGTTGAGATAGAAATCATGGCTCGAATAATGCCAGATCACCAGCGACCGCTCAGACGTGATCGCATCCAGATCCGCCCGCGTAATGTCACCATGAACCAGGTTGTGATAGCCATATATCACTGCAGGCTGTCCGGGCGGCATTGAGGCCTCGATCGCCGCAACTTCAGCCAGGAAACCCTCTCGCGTGCCGATACCTGCCCGCATGCCGTTTGGCGTTGCCATCGGCCAGGGCGGTGTCAGGGGCAAATTATATTGCAGCGCCCCCAGCATGACATGGACATGCGGATCAATCAGGCCCGGCACGATCACCTGGGCTTCGAACGTCCGGTCCACGCTCGCTTTCGGGAAGCTTCTCGCCAGTTCCTCAGCCGTTCCGGTGGCGAGGATGCGACCGTTTTTCACTGCAATGGCTGTGGCCACGGCGTCGGGCGCCGTCATCGTCACAACACCCGCAGCCGGATAGATCACCGCGCCTTCACCAGCGCCTGCAACAGGACCGTCTCCGCCTTTGGAACAGGCGACGATCAGCAACAATGCTGCGCTGAGAATGATTTGACGCACGAAAAGCCCTCCAACGATCTGGCCTGCAGCCTGACCGTTTGGGCGAATGATTACAAGCGGCGCTTAGGCGATCTCGCGGCCGATTGCATAGAACCGGTCCCGGCGCTGGCGCCGCAATTCCTGCGGTGACATGCCTTCAAGTTCCTTCAGCGCCGTATCCAGCGCCTTGGCCGCCGCCGCCATAGCCCGCTGCGGGTCGCGATGCGCGCCGCCGATAGGTTCCTTGATCACACCGTCGATCACCTTGGTCTTCAGCAGGTCCGGCGCCGTAATCTTCATGGCTTCCGCCGCATCCCGTGCCTTCGCGGGATCGCGGTACAGAATCGAGGCACAGCCTTCCGGCGAAATCACCGAATAGATCGCATGCTCCATCATCAGCACCTTGTTGGCCGCCGCGATGCCAATAGCGCCGCCAGACATGCCTTCGCCGATGATGAGGGTCACGAAGGGTACGCCCAGCGACAGGCCGCGCTGTGTGCCCCGCGCAATGGCTTCGGCCTGTCCGCGCTCTTCGCCGCCCTTGCCGGGATAAGCGCCAGCCGTATCGGGAAAACTCAGAACTGGCAGGTTGAATTTCTCGGCCATGTCCATCAGGCGCACGGCCTTGCGATAGCCCTCCGGGTGGGCCATGCCGAAATTGTGCTTCAGGCGCTTCTCGGTCGTGCGGCCTTTTTCGTGGCCCAGCAGAACAACGGAACGGCCCTTGAATCGCGCCAGCCCCCCGATGACCGCCTCATCATTGCCGAACAGGCGGTCTCCGGCCAGTTCCTCGAAGTCCTCGAAAATGGTCTCGATATAATCAGACAGGTGCGGCCGGTCCGGATGCCGGGCAACCTGCGTCTTCCGCCAGGCGGAAAGGTCTGAATAGATGTCTTTCAGCTGTTTGGTCGACTTGGCCTTCAGCTTGTTGAGTTCGTCCTTGATGGACGGCCCACCCTTTTGCCCGGAGAGGGCTTCCAACTCGGCAATCTTTGCGTCGAGTTCGGCGATGGGCTTTTCAAAATCGAGATATGTGGTGCTCATGCGTCCGTTTCTATCAATAGAGGCCTGACTCGCCTAGCGCCCATTTCATCAAAGAATTTCCTTGAACATCACCACCGCAGGCAGCGTCAGCACACCCAGCAGGACCGGAAAAACAAAGAACACCAGTGGCAAAGTCAGCTTTGCCGGCAAGGCCATGGCTTTTTCCTCGGCATACAGGATGCGCCGCTGACGCATGTCTGCCGAGAAAACGCGAAGCGTCTGCCCCAGGCTGGTCCCCATCTCCTCTGCCTGGCGCAGCATGGTCGCCAGCGATCCGGCCTCTTCGATTCCCATCCGGTCTGCAAAGCCACGCCAAGCGGATTTACGGGCCCGTCCGGCGCGCAGCTCCAGCGAAAGTGTTCGCATGAAACCGGCAATGATCGGATGGCGCAGTTCAAGTTCCTCACCGACCCGCTGGACCGACGCGTCGAGGCTGAGGCCCGCCTCCACGCAGGCAACCAGCAAGTCCATCATATCGGGGAACCCGGCTGAACATTCCTGCTGTCGGGCCTTGGCACGTTTATCCAGATACATGCCCGGCGCGATCAATCCGATCATGACCAGCATGACCGAGATAATGAGGGGCGTGTTTCCCGGCAGGTGCGACAGGTAAGGCAGCGCCGCCAGTAGCCCGAGCTGTGGCAACACGATGCAGACGAGCCGGGCAAAATAGTAACGCCCGACCGCAGACTTGCCGGAAAAGCCGGCCAACGCAAGGCGCGCCTTGGCGGCGCTGACGCCTTGCTCGTCATCGTCGGGCGCCATCTGGTCGGCCAACCCGGTCACGGCCTTGCCAATGCGGCTCTGGTTACGGGGCTGTTCAGGGTTCGCAGCAGCCGGGCCGCGTCGTTCCAGCCGGCGCTCCACGCTTTCGATGTCGCGGCGACTGCGCAGGAAAGACAGGACACTTGGAAACAGAAGTGCTAGCGCCGCGCCCACCATCAGAAGAGGCGCCCAGATTTCCGGAGACGAGGACAGGTCAAAATTCACTTTGGCATCCTACATCTTGAAATTGATCATTTTGCGCATGACCAGGTTGCCGATGAACATCCAGACAAACAGGCCAGCAAACCCGTAACGGATGAGCGGATCATGGATCACGTTACCGTAGAATTCCGGACGCGTAAGATGGATCGCCAGCATGACCAGGAAAGGCGCTGCGGTCAGGATCAGGGCCGACATTCGCCCTTCTGACGACGCCGCCTTCACCTTGAGGCGCATTGTCTGGCGTTCGCGGATCGTTGTCGTGTTGGCTTTCAGCAAGTCACACAGGTTACCACCCGTCTTTTCCTGAAGGCGCACGGTTGCGCCGAACAACTCAACGTCGGGATCACCCGACCGCTCGGCCATACGCTGAACAGCGTTGGTAAGCGAAAATCCATAAGAGACTTCATCTGCCGTCATGCCGAATTCTGTACCGATCGGATCGGGCATTTCCCGCGCCACGAGCGAAACAGCGGTTGCGACGGGGTGACCGGCCTCGAGGCTGCGGCAGACAATCTGCAACGCATCGGGCAGCTGGGCTGCCAACTTCTTGCGGCGCTTGCCGGCAACATGCTTCAGCACGAACAGCGGGGTGACGAAAAAGACTGCCAGCGCAATGCCGACTGCGGGCAGCAAACCGCCGACAAAGTGAATGTAGGCAACCGCCGCAACTAACGCACCTGTAGCGGACATCGCTGCCCATCTCAATGGCTGGTAAGGCAAGCCGGAGCGAACGACGAGACGGTTGAACCGCTCGAGGGGCATGGCAAAGTTGCCATCGGCGTCCAGGCCGCGGCTCTTGCGCAGTTCGACCATCGCCTCACTGGTGCTTGCGAACTTGTCCTTGAACTGAAGCCTGCGGTTCACGATACGCTGGGTCTGCGCCTGAGTAACGAGTTCCGTCGTCGCCTGAATGACGAAAAAGAATGCGCCTGCCGCCATGATCGCGCAGATCACGAGGAACATGCTGTAACCGGATATGTCTGGCAGGCCGAACACGCTGCGCCCCTCTAGAACACGGTCGCGGGATCGAACATGCCAGCTGGCATATGAACGCCGCGCCGTTCCATCTCGTCGAGAAATTTCGGTCGCAGACCGGTGGCGACGAACTTGCCGATTACCTTGCCGTCTTCAGACGTGCCTGTCCGCTCGAACTTGAAGATTTCCTGTATCTGGATGACCGAGCCTTCCATGCCGGTAATCTCGGCAATTGACATCACCTTGCGCGAGCCATCTGACAGGCGCGATGCCTGAACGATGAAGTTCACGGCAGATGCGATCTGACCCCGAATGGCCTCTTCGGAAATCTTCATGCCGCCCATCATCACCATCTGTTCAAGACGCGTGATGGCATCGCGGGGGTTGTTGGCGTGAATGGTGGCCATCGAGCCTTCGTGACCGGTATTCATGGCCTGAAGCATATCGAACGCCTCTTCGCCGCGAACCTCGCCCAGGATAACCCGGTCAGGACGCATCCGCAGGGCGTTCTTGACGAGTTCACGCTGGCGAATTTCGCCTTTGCCTTCAATGTTCGGTGGGCGTGTTTCCATGCGGGCGACATGCGGCTGCTGCAGCTGGAGTTCGGCAGCGTCCTCAATCGTGATCATGCGCTCTTTCGGGCTGATCGCGGATGACAGCGCATTCAGCAGGGTCGTCTTGCCCGAACCGGTACCGCCGGAAATGACTGTAGACGCCTTGCATTTGACCGCACCAAGAATGAATTCCGCGACCGGGCCGGGAATGGCCCCGAAGCCTACCAGCTTGTCCATTGTCAGCGGCGACTTGGAAAATTTACGGATCGAGACGAGCGGGCCATCAATCGCAATGGGTGCGATGGCGGCGTTTACACGGCTGCCGTCTAGCAGACGCGCATCGACCAAGGGCTGGCTCTCGTCAACGCGGCGACCCACCGCTGAAACGATGCGCTGCACGATGCGCAGCAGGTGATCATTGTCGGCGAACCGGACGGGCGCCAGCTGAAGCTCGCCATGACGTTCGATATAGACCTGATTGTATCCGTTGATCAGGATATCCGCGATGGAGTCGTCCTTCAGCAAGGGTTCGATAGGCCCAAGACCTGTCATCTCGTCCATGACAGCATCGGCGAACGACATCTCTTCGGCGGAGGAAAGCGCCATTTCTTCCTTGCGGATGATTTCCGAAATGATCCCGCGAACACGCTGGCGCATCGTGCCGTCGTCCAGCTTGTCCAGCGCCGAAAGGTCGAGTTCGTCGATCAGTTTTGCATGCACCCGCAGCTTGGCGTCCAGCAAGTCGAACGCCTTGGTCTCGTCCTTGCTTTTCGCGGCGGCCTGCACGGGTGCCGCTTTGGCCTCGTCAGCTTTCGCCACTGGCACAACGACCGGTGACGCTGCCGCCGTATTTGATCCGAACCGGCTCATGTCGCACGCTTCCGGGATTGCGGTTGCGCCCCGGCGGCCACTGCCTCATCCGGCTGGAGACGCTCGACGAATTGCTGAACGTCCAGAACGAGTTGGCTCTTCGGTTTCACATCGGCAATCGGCTTGCCGAGATTGACCGCCGTGCGGGCGGCGTCCCAGTCAGAGGCGATCGTCGTGTGAATCTCACGCTCAATGGCCTGCTCCGCCTTGTCGACCGCAAACTCGGCCCGGAAGCGCTTTTTTGGAAACATGCGGTTGAGCACGAGTTTGGACTTTCCCCGGTCCCCGCGCAGCAGGTCGGTTTCGCGGCACATGTCGGCAGCAGCATGGAGGCTGGGCACGGTCAATTCGCTGATGATGATCGCCTCATCTACGGCGCTCAGGATCGGCTTGGTCCACGGCATCATGTGCCGGGGCATATCGACCAGCACATATTCGAACGTACTACACGCGACATCCAGCAGTCGCAGCATGGCAGGCTCGCTGGCCAGCAGGTCAGCATCGGGATTGCGCGGGGCCGCGATCAGTGAAACGCCGTCTGCATGCTCCCAGCACCACGCTGCCAGCAATCTTTGGTCAAGCCGTTCAGGCGCATCTGCGAGAGCGTAGAGATCCAGCTTCGGCACCGCCTCAAGGAAAGAGGTTGTCATGCCGTCAGACACATTCAGGTCAACCAGGCAGACCTTTCCCGGGCCAACCTTGCGGGCCAGAGCAAAGGCGCTCTCAATCGCAAGAGTCGAGACACCTGCGCCACCAACTGCGCCGCGGAATGCCCAGCATTTTGATGTCGCGCCAGACCCTTTGACCGATTGCGTCTCACGCAATTGTTCTGCCGCATCAATCACTTCCTCGATTCCAGCCGAAGCAGGCACGATATCGGAAGCCTCCAGCTTCATCAGAGCCCTGACCATATGCCCCGGCAACTGGTCGGAGACGACGATTACCGCCGTATTGGGGCGCTCGACAGCCAGGGTCAGGATCACCTGGTCATATCCGTCAACGCCCTGTTCAACGAGTACGAGCCCGCCACCATGACGCAAAACGATTTCGGACGCCGACAGCCCGGAAAGATCGGAAAATTCCGCGCAACATGCTTTCAACTCAGCCATACGTTCAGGGCCCGCCAGAACGGCAAGCGACGGGATGATCCGGTTCGAAGGCGGCGGGGCCGGTTCAGGCTTTGGGACAGGTTCAAACATATCAGCTACCGGTTCCGCTCGCAGAGGCCTGACGCAGTTCTTTCGGCTTACCCTCGTTCAACGCTTTCACAGCGTTCGCGGCGCGTACGCCCGACGTCGACTCAATCTGTCGCGAGTTCGGCAGGTTCACATCGCGCACCGACTGTGCCGCGATATTCTGCTCGGTGGCCGCGCCCAGCAGGTACACGTCCTGATGGTCATGGCTCGCGCAAGCTGTCAGCAGCGAGAGGGTGGCGATAGCGCCAGCGATCCTGGTGTGTTTGCTCATTTCGTGGCCTCCCTAATTTGCCAGTGGAACGATTGCCGTCTGGTCCAGCAGGAACAGTTCGGCTTCGGTTGGTTCAGCGAAGGCATCAAGCGGCGACCCCAGCCTGTCCGGGTGCGACGCCGGCTGAACGAGACGCGGCGTCACAATGATGACCAGCTCGCTTTCATTCTTCTGATACCGCTTCGACGAGAACAGTTGACCCAAGACCGGCACGTTGCCGATCCACGGCGTTTGACGCACATCGTTGGAATAGTCGTTCTGCAACAGGCCAGCGATCGCGAATGACTGGCCATCATGCAGTTCGATCGTTGTGTCAGCCCGGCGCACGGAAATACCGGGAATTTCGATTCCGGCCGACCGTATGCCATTGGCGCGGTCCAGCGCCGACACTTCAGGCCGCACGCGCAGGTTCACCAGTCCATCGCCCAGAACGGTCGGCGTGAAATCCAGGCTTACGCCAAACTTCTTGAACTCGACCGATATCTGGTTGTCCTTGGTGGCCACCGGAATCGGATACTCGCCGCCCGCAAGGAAGCTTGCGGTGTCACCGGATAAAGCCACCAGGTTTGGTTCTGCCAGCGTACGGATGACGCCCTTCTGCTCAAGCGCCCGCAAGGTGATGTCGACATTCTCGCCGCCGACATTGGTGAACAGAGCAATCGTTTTCTCGGCAATGCCGGACACTGTTCCACTTTCGGTCACGCCGACCACATCTCTGGCATCGAACGAGTTACCGAATCCGATTTCCTTCACCGCGCTTCGGCTGGCCTCAACAAAGCGCACTTCGAGCAAGACCTGCTGGTTCTGCCCGACAGACATGCCATTTGCCACTCCGCCTGGCACATGCCGTTCGGCCAGTTGCAACGCCATGTCGGCGGCCGCCGCGGTTGTCAGCTTGCCATCCAGGAAGACGCCGTCATGCACGGCGTAGACATTTATGTCCTCGCCAGGCAGCAGGTTCTTCAGGTCGGTCCGGAGTTCATCGAGACCCAGTTCGACTTCAACGTCGATGAGTTCGGCGATTTCACCGGCCGCATTGTAAATCAGCACCGTGGTGGTGCCTGGCAGCTTGCCACGCAGAAAGAAGGAGCGGTTCGACGTGGCCATGGCATCGGCGATTTCGGGATCGGCAACAACCAGTGTCGCAAACTTGAGTTCGGCTTCAACGACCGTCGAACGGCCCTTCTCAAGCACGAGCACTGTCGCACCATCCGGTGCGCTGCGTTGGGTCCACGCCCCGGCTGATGGCGCCGCCAGGGCGATCGCCGCGAGACAGGCTGTCAGGAGTTTCTGAAAGTTTTTCATTTGCTGGCACCTCCGGCCGGAGCTTTTTCCCTAGCCACCGGAGTGGTCACTTCCGTTTCCGCATCGCCGTTGATCACGCGAACACGCGTCATCGATGACGTCCGCGCCACACGTGGCCGCGAAATGACACGTACCGGCTCCGGCGACTTACGGATTTCGGCAACAAGTTCAGCTTCTTCGCGGCGACCGATCAGGGTCAAGCCCAGCGCGCCGCGCTGGCTCGCAGCGCTCAATGCAAGCGCATCATCGGGTGTCACTTCCAGCGTGACGGTGCTGGACGGGCGGGCGCCTTCGAGGCCAGCCTCAAATGTCTGGTCGATTGCGAGCACATTCACGTTTTTCAGCACAGACCGGGCAATCACATCGCCCGATGCGCGCTCACCATCACGGACAGAGGCACGACCGCTCTCCACGATTGAAACAAATTCATTCACGTCTACGCGGTCTCCGGGCAGCACAAAGCCAGCCACGCCGGTATCATTGCCGACAACAACCGATATGGCGCGCATGCCCGGCGTGATAGCCGCAGCAAGCGTCAGCACCGATCCGGTTTCATCAAGTTTTGTACGCATCAACGGCTCGCCCGGAACGATCAGACCACGCGCATAGGCTGTGGCAGCAAGTTCATCGAAACTGCGCAGGGCATCGGCAGGAATGGCGTCAGCAGGCCATGGGGCAGATGTCAGTGCCGAGCGATCAATCAGGTCGCCGGTTTCGATAACCGACGTTGCGACGAGCACGGACGACATCTCGACAGCTGGCATAAGACTTGCTGCTGATGCATCAGACGTGTTCGACGTCATGTAGTTGCGGCCAAGAAAGACCGCACCTGCGCCCAGTAACAGCGATAGCCCCAGACTTATCAGGGTTGTTGGCTTCATCGTCGGATACCCTCTTGCCCATGACCGAAACTTGGTCAGATTGGGACACTAGAGTGCAGGCGATAAAGTCTGTTGAAGAGCGCCGTCCAAATCTTGGATAGCGCCCGAACGCCCTGTTAACCAAAACCTAAGCTGTATTAAGCGTTGTTGAATCATGCCCTTGCGGGCAGTTCATCGCCCTTTTCATCGGGATTTCTGCGCGATTGTCTTAGCTATGCAGGAAGCAGGGTTCAGCGCCGGGCACCAGGATTGCGGCCGTTAAACGCCCTCCGTACACTGCCCCCGTGTCCAGGTTGATCCTGCGCCCATCGGCCGCCACATCCGGCTTCCAGTCCATTGTCGGCGTATGCCCGTGAACCACGGTCTGTCCGATCAAGGCCGGCGCAGTCCAGCAGCGTGTATCGAAAAACTCCCGGCGCCTCGTCCACATCCGAACCCGCTCGCCGCATTCGGGGAATGCATCGGGATCGACGCCGCCATGGACAAAGACAAGTCCCTGCGCTTCGTCCCTGTGGATCGTGGGCAAGGCGTGGAGCCAGTCGAGATGATCGTCGGGCGGCCCGTCCAGTCCGCGCTGGCGATAACTCTCCATTGTCTCCTCACCGCCCCATTTCAGCCAGTTCGCATGCGCGTCAGTATCGTCGAGCCTGAGCGCCGCGATCATCATCTGTTCGTGATTTCCCCGGATGGTCACACAGCGCGGCCCCATGCGTGCTTCCATGTCGATCAGGTGATCGACAACCCCGCAGGAATCCTGGCCCCGGTCAATCAGGTCACCAAGGTGCACCAGCGTGATGTCCGCGCCTTCCAGTTCATGGTCGGCGTGAAACCGCACTTGATCATGCAATTCTTTCAGGCGGTCGAGTTCGCCGTGGATGTCACCAATTGCGGCATAAACAGTTTGGGTCATGCGTCTCACCTAGGGGCAGACTCTGTGCAGAAAAAGGCCGCCGGGTGAAAAGGGCTCAGGGCTCGGCACGCCAATGTTCGGGCCGCAACCCCATGCCGACAGCGCGGGCGGTCAAACCGCGCAACGGTGGAAACACGTTCAGGACCTTCAGGAAAAACGGTGCCTTTATGGCAGCCGCGCCCTGGATGGCAGGAACAAGCACCCGGTTCTGGGCCGCGATTTGGGCGCTTTGAGCGATACGTGCCGGAAATGCACGCCGTTTCTGAACACTGGCCAGCACATCATCAGAGGCCATGCCCATGCGCAGCGAGGGCGCGAGGATCCGCGCCGCTGCGGCGGCGTCCTGGACCGCCAGATTGATACCGACACCCCCGATAGGGGACATCGCATGCGCGGCATCGCCGATACACAAAAGGCCGGTCCGCCACCAAGTCGCCAGCCTGTTCACTTCAACAGTCAGCAATTTGACGTCATCCCAGTTCGCAATGGAATCGGTCACATGTGCCAGGCTGGGCGCCAGTCGCCCCACGCGCGCCCGAAAGGCTTCAATGCCCTCGGCCCGGATCGTCTCGGCGGCACCCTTCGGAAACGGCAGCGCGCATTGCCAATAATCACCGCGATTGATCAGCACCAGAAACCCGTCCGCACCCGCGCGACCGAGGGATTCCGCGGACCCGTCAGGCGTGCGCGGCAGGCGCATCCAGAAAACATCAATGGGCGCACCAAGGTCTTTGACCTTCAGCCCCGACTGGCCGCGCAGCCGTGACCCGCGTCCATCAGCAGCGACCGTCAACACGCTTCGCACCTCCAGCGGACCATCCTCTGTATGCCCCCGCAGTCCCACGACAGTTCCGTTTTCTTCAATCAGCTCATCTGCTTCCGCAGACATGAAAAGCCGGAAGTTTGGCAATTCCCGCGCGGTATCGGCAACGAAATCGAGCAGATCCCATTGAGGCATCATGGCGATAAACTTGCTGTGCACAGGAAGCCGCGTGAAATCGGCAACGGCAAAGGATCGATTGTCGATGCTGACCGAAATCCGCTCGGTCTTCTGGTACGGACGCGTCATCAGGCCATCCAGCAGACCAAGCTCATGGAACAGTTCCAGCGTCGAAGGGTGCACCGTGTCACCCCGAAAATCGCGGAGGAAATCAGCATGCTTCTCCAGCACGATGACATCGACACCGGCCCGCGCGAGCAGATACCCCATCATCAGTCCCGCCGGGCCGCCGCCCGCGATGCAACACAGGCTTGTCAGTGCGTTCATGACTCGCTCCCTCATCCTGTTCGCAGCCTAGCATGAATTTACGGGCTCAGTGCGATCAGTCCTCTGTGGACAGGACGCCGGCAAACAGGTTCGCATCGACATTACCCCCCGTCACAACCACACCTACTCGCCCCCCTCGCCACCCCTCTGGCACCCCCTTCAGCACACCGGCCAGCGCCGCTGCCCCACCCGGTTCGGCGACGATTTTCAGGTGCCGGAAAGCGTGCCGCATCGCGCTGCGCACCTCCGCATCGCTCACGGTCAGACCACCCGTCAGAAGGCGCTTGCCGAGCGGGAATGTCAGGTTCCCCGGCTTCGGCGTCAGGATGGCATCGCAAAATGACCGCGTGCCTGGTGCATTCGCAACGATCTCGCCAACCGCCAGTGATCGCGCCCAATCATCGTGCCCTTCAGGTTCCGCCGCCCAGATTTGCGTCTTGGTCGATAGGCGCTCAAACGCCAGCGCAACGCCCGAGATAAGTCCGCCGCCACCAGCGCAACAGACCAGGTAATCCAGGGGTTTTCCTATCGCCGCGGCCTGCCGCGCAAACTCAAGGCCCAGCGTTCCCTGACCGGCTATAATGTCCGCATCGTCAAAGCTTGGCACCACTATGGCTCCGCGCTTCGCAGCCAATTCAGCGGAGATCGCTTCACGGCTTTCAGAATTACGATCGTAGAGGCGGACTTCACCGCCATCGGCCAACACGCCGTCCACCTTCACCTGCGGCGCATCCGACGGCATCACAATCAGCGCCGGCATGCCGAGCAAGCGCGCCGCGCGTGCGACGCCTTGTGCATGATTGCCGGACGAAAATGCGACCACGCCAGCCGCACGATCCCGCGCGGGGATCTGCGCCAGCCTGTTGATTGCGCCACGTATCTTGAAACTGCCGGTCACCTGCAGGCACTCAGCCTTCACGAGCACTTCCGCGCCCGCTGCAGCGTCCAGCGCCGGATGTGTCAGGACAGGTGTTTCGCGCGCAACGCCCGCAACCCGCCCCTCAGCGGCGAGGACATCATCAAAATCTGGCAGTTTGAATGGCTGGCTCATGGACACAGCCCTAGCCTGTCCCGAGCCTGCCTTCAAACCCGTTGCCCCTGTTATTTGGTCAGGCGAAGTTCCCGCGCTGCAATAGCCGAAAATGTCTTGTCCAACTGGGCAGAGGTGATGTTGAACGTGCGGTCGGGATCGTCCGCACAGTCGCCGAGCAGCTTGATCGCTGAACCGTCCGAAATATCCACCGCGATCGTGTATAACTCGATCCCGTAATCCTCACGAATGGCCTTGCAGGAATCCAGCGTCAGGCCGTCAAGGCTATCACCGTCGAGGCTTTTCACGCCCTTGGCTTTCCAGCATTTGCCCGCAGCCCCACGGTCTCCGGATTCGTTACAGCCATAATATCCTTCAAAGTGATAAGGCGCTTCGTTCTTGCCGTCCGTCAGCAGGATCATAATCTTGCGAACGCTGGCGTCCTTGAACGGTTTCGGCTCCTGATCGCCGGTCGTCCCGAAGAAACTGGACCATGTTGAACGTGGAGACAGTGCGCGCAATCCCCACATCAGGCCGATATCAGCCTGCGTGCCGCCCTGCACCGGATACATGTGATCCAGTTTCTCGAGGATTTGCCCCCGGTCGCCCGAAAGTCCAAGCATTGCGGTGGGACAGTTCATGTTTGGTCCGGATACGGGCTTGTAACTCGACCACGGGAAAATATCCTGCTGCCAGGCACATGCCTTTCCGCCATCGGCAAAGTAACCGAATTCTGTCGGGTCAGAGACGCACGCCTGAGAGATGACGCTGAGGGGCTTCTTGTAGCCCGTCGCACATAACTGCGTCTCGTTCATGTAGACGTTGCGAAGCCCGTCATAACCTGCCTGGTTGCTGTTTTGGGTACACTTCAACAAGCGGTGGCCTGGGATGACCAGCGAGGCGTTCTGAACCGGCGGTGCCAGATCAAAGATCGATCCCTGAGGGCCCGGCACCGGTGGCTTCGGCGGCGAAGGTGGAGGCGGCGGCGACGGAGGCGATGGTGGCGAAGGCGGTTTCGGTGCCTTCGGCGGCGAAGGTGGCGATGGCGGTGACGGAATGCTGTAGGTCTGCAGTTCCGGCTCCAGCCATGAGGCGTGCCAGCGCATGCCCGACACCGCATCATCGCTCAGACGCTTCGTAACAACACCGCCACTGCTGACGACACGCTCATTGGGAGCTGAACGGACGCAGCCGCGCCATTCGACCGGTGCAAAGTCACGCGACATTGCGGCGGACGTGTAGGCCTTTTCGGCTTCTGGTTCGTAGAGGTATTTCCGGCGGTTTTCGAATGGTGCGTTTGGGCTGCGTGCAGAGCCATAAACAGGCGGCGTGCCCGCCATGGCCGGTACCGGCTTCCAGGCGCCCGGTGTTTCGGAATTGATGTTCACGACAGATGCCCATGGCACGACCCCCATCGACATCAGGCCTGCGGCCGGAGTCTGATCGAACATCGTATTTACGAACCCTTTTGAGGCCATCCGCATCTTGGTGAAGCGACCTTCCTCGAACATGGAACTCGTATTATCCAAAGCTAGAATGACTTCAATCTTGCGACTATCGCCCGCTTGCGCCGCGCTGGTCACTGACAGCTGCTGAAAGGGATGGCCAAAGAAGCCCCCAAAAACCATCGGCAAATCGGCGACAGCCACCGCTGACACTTCTCCAAGTTCACTGATGGTTGATGTGACCTTGGCCTTGCCGAGGACACTGTTGGCCGTCGCAACATCCTGATGGTACATGTTCTCGATCGCGGCGCGTGCAATTTCCTTGCGATCGTCGTCGTCTTCTGCAGCATTATTGACGAATTCACGCGCGCCATTCAGCACCGCAGCGTCTACTGACGACTGCATGTGCTTCTTGGCTGCGACCATGCGGGCGCCATCGACCGCCACACCGACAAACATGGTCAGCGGCAACAGACACAGCGCATAAATCACAGCGGTGGCGCCATTGATATCACTCTTGAACGCGCTGGCTTTAGTTTGGATCGGACGTTTCATGTTAGAACACTCATCAGACTATTTCCCCTGACACGTGCAACGCACATGCCATTACGCCCTCATGAGGCGACAATCGACCCAAACCGAAAAATTTGAAATTTCTGAATGTTTACAAGTTCCGATGCGATCAAGGCGCTATGCGACGCCTGACGCAACCCCCCGATGGGCGGGTCAATCAATTCCGTTTGGAAAAGGTCTAAAGCGACGCAGCAAACTTGCGAATGAGGTCACGGGCACCTTCGGCCGTTTCCTCATTGTCGATGGCGTGCGCCATGACAGCTTCGAAATAGCCAAGCTTCGAACCGCAATCATATTCGCGACCTTCAAATTCGTACGCGTAATAACTCTGGGATTCCATCTGACGCGCCATGGCATCAGTCAGCTGGATTTCGCCGCCCGCGCCTGCGGCCTGGTCTGCCAGCAGCGCAAAGATTTCCGGCTGGAGAATATAACGACCCGTGATCCTCAGGTTTGAAGGCGCAGATTCCATTGGGGGTTTTTCAACCATGCCTGACATTTCGATGAGGCGACCGTTACGCGACTTCGGCGCGATCACACCGTAGGACGACACGCGTTCCATCGGAACAGGATCGACCGCAACAATGTTCCCGCCCACTTCATCATACGCAGCAACCATCTGGGCGAGGCACGACGGACTGGATTTGACGATCACGTCTGGCAGCAGCACGGCAAACGGCTCGTTGCCAATGATATCGCGCGCACACCAGATGGCGTGGCCAAGCCCCAAAGGCGACTGCTGGCGAACGAAACTGGCAGCGCCTGCCGGCAACACGGTGCGTTGCACTTGCTCGAGGATCGCGTCCTTGCCCTTTTCCTTGAGGGAGGCGTCGAGTTCATAATTGATGTCGAAATAGTCTTCGATTGCGCCTTTACCACGGCCGGTGACGAACACGATGTGCTCAATTCCGGCTTCGAGGGCCTCGTCGACAACATACTGGATGGCCGGGCGGTCAACGACGGGCAGCATTTCCTTCGGGATGGCCTTGGTGGCGGGTAGAACCCGTGTGCCCATGCCGGCGACCGGTAAAACTGCTTTCCTGACGCGCATCGGCGACTCCTGTTTCATATTGTATCTGCGCGTCCCTATCGCCCAAAACGGACGCAAGGGCCAGAGGGCGGTTCTCGATCAGAGTGCGGCGTAGAGAATAAACCCGGCGAACCAGGTCGACAGGCTGAGCACGAGCAGCGTGGCAACAATCCTGCGTGCAGACATGTGGTTCGGCTTGGAAAGCTCTGACACGATGCGCGCCTGCAGCGCATGGGCCGGCGAGGCGACATGCTTGGGAGAGTCATGCTGTTCGACCGCCTGAACGCCAGACTTGGCCGAAACGGCTTCCGCTTCAGGCGCATCCGCCTGATGAGGCGACTGATTATGTACAGGCTGTGCCGCCATGGAACTCTCCGGTCATTTCACCCAACAGATGACACGGATGCCCTAAATATTGGCTAACACACTGCCGTAAAATGGTTACGCACAGATTCACCAATCAGGTATCATTGATCGGGTTCAAAAACACCGTGGGCATTTCGGCGTACGCCAAAGACGCGTGACAGGCAGCCTGTGTCGAGTGCCGCATCCGGCACACCGTCGGCAACCTTCACTCCTTTGTCCAGAACGATGATCCGGCTGCAAAAGCGTGACGCCAGATCAAGATCGTGAACGGCGGCCACCACGACGCGCCCGGCTTCACACTGTTCCTGCAAAACGCGCATCAGGGCGAGACGGTGCGCGATGTCGAGCGCTGCGCCTGGCTCGTCGAGCAAGAGGGTGCGCGAGGGTGCGGCCAGTGTGCGGGCAAGGTGGAGTCGCGCCTGTTCACCCCCCGACAACGCGTGCACCGGACGGTGACGGTAAGGGGTCGCTCCGGCACGCTCCATGGCCTCGTCGATCGCTTCACGATCGGCAGGCCCGCAATATTCATATGGCGAAGGACTGGTGACGAACCGCCCGAGCGCAACAAGGTCTTCGGCGATGAGATTCCAGGCGACTGGGCGCGCCTGAGGCAACCAGGCCACCAGCAAGGCCCGCTCACGATGAGTCAGCGATGCGATATCGGCATCGCCATAACTGACCTTACCACTCTGGGCCGCCAGCAGGCCAGCGAGCACGCGGAGAAGTGTGCTCTTGCCCGCCCCGTTCGGCCCGACCAGTCCGACGAACTCCCCCGGCGAAAGACCGAATGAAACATCGGACAGCACCTGACGGTTGCCGAGTTCCATATGGATACCAGACACAGTGATCATCTTGTGCTGCCTCCGAGCCTGGCGGCGATCCAGATGAAGACCGGAGCGCCAAACAGGGCCGCGGCAACGCCGAGTTTCAGTTCCTGCGAGAATGGCAACACGCGCACCAGCATGTCGGCGCCGAGCAGCATGGCCCCTGCCGCGAGCGCCGAAGGGAGCAGGACACGCTGCGGATCATGCTTCACCAGGGGGCGAACGATGTGGGGGGCGACCATGCCGACGAAACCGATCGTGCCAGCCACGGCAACGCTCGCCCCAGCCAGCAGCGACGTGCCGATGATAATCAACAGGCGCGCGCGAGCCGGGTTCACGCCCAGCGAGGCAGCGGTTTCCTCACCAAGCGACAGCGCCCGCAAGGAGGGGCCAGCCATCATGACGGCGACAGCACCGAGGGCCCAAGCCGGGGCGACCATGCCAACGTCTGCCCATGAGCGATTGGCGACCGAGCCGAGCATCCAGTTTATCAGGTCTGACAGGCTGTAGGGGTTTGGCGCGAGGTTCAGCGCAAGCGATGTGAGCGCGCCCGCAAGGCTGGACAGGCCGATCCCGACCAGAAGGAGTGTCACGGTACTGGCACCGCGCCCTGCCGCGGAAAGCAGCAGCGCGACCGCCAGACCGGAAAACAGGATTGCTGCCAAAGGCACAGCGAAACTGCCCGCTGCGGCGAGACCAAAATAGATGGCAATCACCGCGCCCAGTGACGCAAACGCGGAAACGCCCAGAACGCCGGGTCCCGCGAGCGGGTTCTGCAATAAGCCCTGCAAACCAGCGCCCGACAGGCCAAGTGCCGCGCCAACACCGAAGGCCGCTACGGCGCGCGGCAGGCGGATTTCCCAGACGATGATGCGCGAGGCTTCGGTGCCTTGCCCAAACAAGGCGCCAAGCGTTTCACCAAGCCCCATTGGCGCACTGCCCACCAGGACCGAGAGCGCAAACTGGACGAGACATACGAGGCCAAGGATAAGCGAGATATGTTTCACTGCGCCGACTCCAGCGCCACGGCGACGTCACGCGCCTCGTCGGCGACAAACCATGCAGGACATGTCAGGCGGCTTTCGGTCATGGTGACGACCTTTGCATCCTTCAGCGCATAGGCAAGTGCCGGATGGCGCGCACTGCTCCACTGGTCGAACGCGTAATCGTCAAATCCAAAGAAGGCTGTCAGGGCAACGGCGGGCCGTCGGGTAACCAGTGTTTCGAGCGGCAGGCTGTACCAGCCCGCGCCTGTTGCGGCATTTTCCAGCCCGGCCCGGTGCATGATCGCGTCGACCATGGTGCCCTCGCCGGCCGTGACGCCGCCGGGGGTAATATAGAGAGCGCTTTGGCCGGTCGCAGGCACGGCAGGCGGCATGGACGCGATCAGCGCTTCTGCGCGTGCCGCTTGCCCCAGCACAGTGCCAATCTCGCGGGTGACGCGCGCTGCGCCTTCCATATCCGACGCATAACCTATCTGGACGGTTCGGATGCCCATGCGCTCGTAGAATGCCAGGGCCCGTGCATCGCCGCCCCAACTGCGCACGACGATATCAGGCTGAAGCGCAATGACATCCTCGGCCACGGAGCGGACCTGCGGCAGTCCCTCGGCGCGGCTGCGCAGGTAACTGAAGGGCCGTGCTGAGTCTTTCGAAAGCGCGCGGACCTGTTCGCGGTCGGCCAGGCCGAGCACAAACTGGTCCGCGCAATAGTCGAGCGATACGACAGTGGGGCGCACCTCAGCCGCTGCCGGGGAGGAAAGCGTCAGCAGGAAGAGGAGCGCCCATCGCATCATCGCAGTTTAATCCCGACAAAGGCCGCTGCGCCCGGCGTCTCGTAGCCGAACACATCCGTTGCCGTTTCATCGAACAGATTCTCACCACGAAGCGTGAGCGCCATTCGTTTGGTGATCGGATATTCGAAGCTAGCCGAGAACAACGTGTACGCGTCGAGCGTGATACGGCGGGCTGGGAAGCTGCCGAAATCAAAATCATCCTGATCGCCAACATAGTCGAGCGCCGCGCCGATACGGTAGCCGTCAGCCTGTGGCTGCCAGTCAACCGAGACGGATGCTGTATTATCCGGCACGCGGATTTCGTTGCTGCCATCATCGCTTTCGCTTTGCAGGAAAGTAACCTGCCCGGCAAGGCTGAGGGCATCCGTTGCTTTCCAATTCCCGGACAGTTCGACACCTCTTCGCTTGGATTTTCCAGCGCGGTTCGCGGCAGTCGAATTGAAATTTATGTCAAACGCCGTGTAGATTTCATCTTCGAGATCAGCCTGAAAATATGCCGCTGACAGCATCGCCGAGCCGACTTGCTGGTCCCAGCCGATTTCCCAGCTGGTGGATTGTTCCGGCTTGAGGTCCGGGTTCCCAATGAAGCTGCCGGGGAAGAAGCCATACAATTCAGTGAACGTTGGGTTCTTCACGCCCGTCCCGACGGACGCGCGCGCACGTCCGTTGACCGCGTCAAAAGCATAACCCGCACCGAGACGCCATGTTGTCGCATCGTCGAACCGACCGTCATTGTCATCGAACCGGCCAGAGGCGCTGATGTCGAGCGCATCGAACCTCACCCGATATTCCAGCGCAACGCCGATGCTCTCGAATGTTTCCGATGCATCCGTGGCGCCACCATAGGCGACATCCTTGCGATCGTAGTCTTCACGCTCAAAGTCCAGCAGGCCGATCAGCTCCTGACTATTGAAGCTGAGCGACGGGCTCCATGATGCCTTTAAACGCTCACCGGTCGACTCATCCGTCTGGGCACCGTCGGTCGTATTCTCGCGAACCACTTTGTTGTAGCTGGTGCGGAATACATGTCCGACCTGGCCTGTCTTGCCGGAAAGGGATGCGCCAATGAGGTATTGATCAGCCTCCGTCTCCTTGTCGACATTGTTCAACAAGCCATCATAGTCCGTGTCGGAATCGATATCAGCATTTGAACGGCGCGCGAGGGCGAGACCCGACATTGTCCAGTCCGCGTCGAGATCGAGCGCCCCGCGTACGACACCCGATAAGGCGTCAGAGCCATCCCGTTCGCCGCCGAGACCAGATACGTCGACACCGGCTGTCGTATAGCCGCTGACCCCCCCGCCAAAACGGGCAGCGCCATTTTCACCGGAGAAAGACGCGCTGGCCCGGCCCGTGTCCTGGCTGCCAATCTCGCCGAACGCCTGGACGCCGCTGGCAGTATCCGTTGACAGCGACACCACGCCACCGACTGCATCGGACCCGTAAATGGACGAAGCTTCGCCGCGCAGAACTTCGATACGTGTGGCCCCAATGCCTGTCAGCAGACCGAAATCGGTCTCGCCATTGACCGGGTCTGACACTTCGATTCCGTCGAGCAGGACAAGCGTATGATTGGCCTCAGCGCCGCGCAGGCGGACCTGGCTGAGCGCACCGACACCGCCCGAACGCGACACGCCGACACCGGGAACGGCGCGCAGCTGATCTGCAGCATTGGGCGACAGGCGAATGGCCAAGTCATCCGCCGTCAGCACGCTGACGCTGGCCGTGATATCTTCGGCAGGCGCGGGACGAAGGCCGGTGACCGACACGATTTCGAGATCAAGGTTTGTTTCCTGCGCCGATGCGGCGCCGGCTACGGCCAGCACAGCTGCGCCGGCCAAAAGGTATTGTTTGAGCATCGCTCACACTCCGTTGTCCCGGCACACTGGCCGGGCGTTACACCAAAAGTGTCGCGTAGACGGAGTATTAGCCTCCGCTGCCATTGGCCTGAACCCGGACCAGGGCAAACGACGGCAAGAGGCAGGTCTCCTGACTCACGGATCGATGGAGAAGACCGCCTTCCCGGGTTGCCCCAGTGGCTGCGTGGCCAATTCCCATCCGCTTACAGTTGCGGGCACAGCGCCGGATTCTAACCGGCTTCCCTTTTCACCTGCGATTAAGCAGGCACCTTTTGCGTGATTGTCGCTTTAGACGCGGATCGGCGATTGGGCAAGTCACTCAATCTTCCTGGAGGCCCCATTCGTAGAGGAGGAATGATTGTGGCGCCTCGACATCGGCAGTCGATTCAAAGCAACGCTGGGCAGGAACGTTTTTAATGTCGGTGCCGAGCCAGGCATACGTGCAGCCGCGCCGTTCGGCTTCTGCAACCATCGCTTCCGTCAGTCGTCGGCCGATACCACGTCGACGATACGCCGGTGCCACACCGACTTCATTTATCCAGAGCTGAGGCGACTTGTCTGGATGGAAATATTCAACGCCGGACACCATGCCGACCACAATTTCCGTATCGACAGCGACAAACATGACATGACGAGGATCGGCCAGGAACATATTGAGATACTCACGCCTGACCGGCTCGTCGAAAACGTCAGGCGCAACGCGATCCAGCACGCCCCGGTTCGCTTCCGACAGGAGAATGATCATATCGTGCTTTGGCATGTCTCGACCTTGTTGAGCTAGAGCGGCATTAGCGTATGCCCGCCATCGACCACGATGGTCGAGCCGGTCATGAAGCTGCCGGCATCCGACGCAAGCAGCAGGAGCGGGCCGGACAGTTCCGACACATTGCCAATGCGGCGCTGGGCAATGCGGCGAATCATTTTCAGGCCTTCCTCCGATTCGAGGAAGTCATCATTGATCTCGGTCTTGAAATAGCCCGGCGCGATGGCGTTTACACGAATCCCCGAGCGCGCCATTTCGACGGCCATTTGTCGTGTCATGTGGTCCACACCGGCCTTGGAAACCGAATAGGCGGTGGTCATCATCTGCGTACGCAGGCCTGTGATGGAGGCGATATTGATGATCGAGCCCTGCACTTTCGCCGCGATCATTGCGTTGGCACCATGCTTGGCGACCCGCCAGACACCTGTGAGGTTGGTGTCGATGACCGCATTCCAGTCATCCTCGGCCATTTTCGTGAACCAGCCTTCGCGCGACATGCCGGAATTGTTGACGATAATGTCGCACGGACGCCCCAGCGAATCTGCGATTTCAGCGAAGGCGCCCGTAACGCTGTCTTCACTCGTGACATCCATTTCGACCGGCAGCGCCTTGCCCCCGCGCTTTTCGATTCCGGCAGCAACAGCTTCGAGACGGTCCATCCGCCGCGCTGCGACGACGACATGGGCGCCGGCATCCGCGAGAACGCCCGCAAAATGACGACCCAGACCGCTCGACGCACCAGTTACCAGCGCCGTCCGATTAGCCAAACTAAACATACTCATGCCCTCAACCTCCAAATTTGATGTTGCGTCACGCAATATTTTGCCTCTATCTCAGCCTCATGAAAATATCAGTGCTGAGGGAGCGACGCTCCGGTGAGACCCGTGTGGCCGCAACACCGGAGACCGTCAAGAAGTTGGTCGGTCTGGGACATTCTGTAACCGTCGAGACGGGTGCAGGCATGATCGCAGGCTTTTTGGATGATGCCTACAAGGCCGAAGGGGCAACCATCGGCGGCAACGCCGCCGATGCCACCAAGGGCGCAGATGTTGTGTTCAAGGTGCGTGGCCCGGAGGTCGCCGAAGTTGCGGCCCTGCCGGACGGCGCGACCCTGCTCGCCCTGATGGATCCGTTCGCGCTTGAGCCCGGCCTGCTGGATGCGCTCAACGCCAAGAAAATCGCAGCCATGTCGATGGAATTCACCCCGCGCATCTCCCGCGCGCAGTCCATGGACGCCCTTTCGTCCCAGTCTAACCTCGCCGGTTACCGGTCGATGATCGAAGGCGCGCACATTTATGGCCGCGCCATGCCGATGATGATGACTGCCGCTGGCACGGTGGCCCCGGCCAAAGTGTTCATCATGGGGGTCGGCGTTGCCGGTCTTCAGGCCATCGCGACCGCACGCCGTCTGGGCGCCGTCGTGACCGCCACCGATGTGCGCCCCGCCGCCAAGGAACAGGTCGCCTCGCTGGGGGCCAAGTTCATTGCGGTCGAGGATGAAGAATTCAAAGCCGCAGAAACTGCTGGTGGTTACGCCAAGCAGATGTCGCCTGAATACCAGGCCAAGCAGGCCGAACTGACCGCGAGTCACATCACCAAGCAGGACATTGTCATCACGACAGCGCTGATCCCCGGACGCGCCGCGCCAGTGCTCGTGACCGAAGCCATGGTGAAAACCATGAAGCCCGGCTCGGTCATCATCGACATGGCCGTTTCCCAAGGTGGCAACTGTCCGCTGTCGAAGCCGGATGAGATTGTCGATGTCGGCGGCGTGAAGGTGGCCGGGTTCTCCAACCTGCCCGCCCGCCTGCCAGCTGATTCGAGTTCGCTCTACGCCAAGAACCTGTTCGCGTTCCTGCCGCTGGTGACCGCCGAAGACGGCGCGCTCAACCTCGACACAGACGACGAAATCGTCACCGCCATGCTGCTCACGCGCAATGGTGAAACCGTGAATGACAGGGTGAAATCATGAAACGCTTCAGCAGCCTCGCCGCGACGGCGTTCCTACTCGCCGCACCTGCCTTTGCAGAAGCCGGCGGCGTAAACCCGACCATCTTCCTTGCCGCCATCTTCGTTCTGGCCTGCTTCATCGGCTATTACGTGGTGTGGAGCGTGACACCTGCGCTGCACACGCCCTTGATGGCGGTGACCAACGCCATCTCGTCTGTGATCATTGTCGGCGCCCTTGTCGCCGCGGCCGCCGCAGGCCTCACCGCCGATAACTGGACTGCCAAAATCCTTGGCGGCGTCGCGGTGATGCTCGCCAGCGTCAACATCTTTGGCGGCTTCCTCGTTACCCAACGCATGCTCGCCATGTATAAAAAGAAGGGGGAGTAGTCTGATGGACAGTTTCCACTCCACCTGGGCACCTGCCCTGTACCTCGTTGCCGGCGTCCTTTTCATCCTGGCGCTTCGCGGACTGTCCAGCCCGGCCACAAGCCGCAAGGGCAATCGCAATGGCATGATCGGGATGGCCATCGCCGTCGGTACGACCATCGCCCTGCTCTGGAACCAGCTTGATGCCGCCACCTGGGGCATCATTCTCGGCGCTGTTGCCGTGGGCGGCACGATTGGCGCGGTTATCGCCAAGCGCATCGCCATGACGGCCATGCCACAGCTGGTGGCAGCGTTCCACAGCCTTGTTGGCCTCGCCGCCGTTCTGGTTGCCGCTGCCGCGCTTTATGCCCCTATCGGATTCGGCATTGCCGACACGCAAGGCATCCATGCTGCTTCGCTGATCGAGCTGTCGATCGGGTCCGCCATTGGCGCGCTAACCTTCACCGGTTCGCTGATCGCGTTCGCCAAGCTCAATGGCAACATGGGCGGCGCGCCGATCATGCTGCCTGGCCGTCACGTGCTCAACTCCGCACTGCTGATTGGCATTATCGTGCTTGTCGGCGTCCTGATGGCCAGCCACGGCCATGCGCACTGGGCCTTCCTTCTGCTCACCCTGCTCGCCCTGATCCTCGGCATTACGCTGATCATCCCGATTGGCGGCGCGGACATGCCTGTCGTTGTGTCGATGCTGAACTCCTATTCCGGCTGGGCTGCGGCGGCACTCGGTTTCACCCTCGGCAACTTCGCCCTGATCATCACAGGCGCGCTGGTTGGTTCATCGGGCGCGATCCTGTCCTACATCATGTGCAAGGGCATGAACCGCAGCTTCATCTCGGTCATCCTCGGCGGCTTTGGCGGAGACGACGCCGCCGCTGCGGGCGGTGTACAGGTCGACCGCCCATTCAAGCGCGGCTCGGCAGAGGATGCCGCCTTCATCATGAAGAACGCCTCCAAGGTGATCATTGTGCCTGGTTACGGCATGGCGGTTGCGCAGGCTCAGCACGCCCTCAAAGAGATGTGCGACAAGCTGAAGGAAGAAGGCGTCGAAGTGAAATACGCTATCCATCCAGTTGCGGGCCGGATGCCGGGCCATATGAACGTACTGCTCGCTGAAGCGCAGGTGCCGTATGATGAAGTCTTCGAACTGGAAGACATCAACTCAGACTTCCGTAATTCTGAAGTGGCCTTCGTCATCGGCGCGAACGACGTGACCAACCCCGCGGCCAAGACCGACAAGACATCGCCGATCTACGGCATGCCTGTCCTCGACGTCGAGAATGCCGGGACAGTTCTCTTCATCAAGCGTTCGATGGGATCGGGCTATGCCGGGATCGAGAACGAACTCTTCTTCCGGGACAACACGATGATGCTGCTCGCAGACGCCAAGAAAATGGTCGAGGATATCGTCAAGAACCTTTAGCCTTTACGCACCTGAACATAAGGGGCGCGCTGAAAGGCGGGCCCCTTATTTCATTGTGAGAACGGCTTTGATGGCCTGCGTGGCCTCATCATCAACAAGACAATCGTTTGGGCGCGCCGCTGCTGCCAGACCCGCTGCACGTGCATCCATGCGCTGAGCGCCCAACATCATGCCCGGTGCAATCTCGGCCAATGGCGCAATGACGAACAATCGCTCTGACATGCGTGGGTGCGGCAGCGTCAGCGTCCCGGTACGCATCTCCACACCCGGCATGATCAGCAGGTCGATGTCGATCTCGCGCGGGCCCCAGCGTTCAGATGCTGTCCGTCCAAGCGACGACTCAACGCCCTTCACAGCAGCGAGCAGGTCTGTCGGCGCGAGGCTTGTCTCAATCAAGGCGCACATATTGATGAACTCGCCCTGGTCAGTCTTACCCCAGGGGCGTGTCTTGTAGGCCGATGATACCGTGCTCAGTTCGCAACCCGGCAGCGCATCAATGGCGCGCAGGGCCGCCGCCAGGAAACCCGTACGGTCGCCAAGGTTGGACCCAAGGGCGATGGCCGCCTCAGTCATCGCGGCCTCGCGTGACTGAAACGCCGACATGGTCAACATGATGCTTAAGCGGGGCCGACGGCTTGCGCACAGTCACTGTCACTTCACGGGCCATGTCGAACCGGGACAGAATTGCCATCGCGATGTTGTGCGCCAACGTTTCTATCAGGTTCACATGGTCATTGGCCGACACCTCGGCCGCCAGGTCGCACAGGTCAGCATAATTCACCGTGCCATTCAGCCTGTCGGCTGCATCGGCAGCCCGTACGACGCGGCAATCAATATCGACCATGAATTTCTGGCCGAGCGACTTCTCAGCGTCCATCACGCCATGATGGCCATGCAGTCTCAGGTTTGAAACGAAAATCCGGTCTGTCATCCTGCCTCGTCAATCGCTTGCCACACTTTCAGTGCGTCGGCATGGGCGCCCACGTCGTGAACGCGCAAAATCGAAGCGCCTCTCTGGACGCTTGCGAGACCGGCGGCAAGACTGCCTGAGAGGCGATTGTCCACCTCGCGATCCAGAAGCGTACCAATGAAGGACTTGCGAGAAACGCCAACAAGGATCGGAACGTCATAGTCGAGCAGGACATCAAGACGGGCCAGAACATTGAAATTCTGTTCCCACGTTTTCCCGAAACCGACTCCGGGGTCGAGGACAACATGCTCACGCGGCACACCGGCCTCTTGCGCAGTCAGGAACGCCTTGTCGAAAAACGCCCTCATGTCATCAATCAGGTTCACGTCCGGCGAAGCGACACCGCGATTATAGGTCACCACCACAGCGCTACCGGTATCAAAGACAGCCTGCGCCATGTTTGGATCCCGTGTCATGCCCCACACGTCATTAATGATCACTGCACCGGCTTCGGCCGCCGCGCGGGCGACCCACGCCTTGTAGGTGTCGACAGAGACGATCCGCGAACCATCGTCGCAGAGTGCAGGCAGAACCGACAGAACGCGCCCTGCTTCATCCTGGGCGCTTACGGGGATGGCGCCGGGGCGGGTCGACTCGCCGCCAACGTCCAGAATGTCGGCGCCTTGCGCTTCCATTAGCTGCGCTTGCGACATGGCCATCGCCGAATCAAAAAACGCCCCGCCATCGGAGAACGAGTCGGGGGTCACGTTCAGGATGCCCATCAAAAGAACCTGTTTGCGCGACCGTTCAAGGAACGTATCCCGCAAGTGCGCGCGCTTGATCCTGTCTGCTTTCATCCGACTCGCCTTTCGCCAACCATGACTCGCTTATCGGATCACGGTGGGCATCGGCAAGTTTGCGATTCATCAGCGTTTGGTCGACACGCCTGGATCGTTCTCGGAATAGGCATCTTCAAGTTCGCTATTGTCCCGTATGGGCTTGACGGCACCTGGTGTCGCCTCACGGGCTCCTGTGTCGGCACCCAGCGTGGCTGGTGCGTTCGGTGACCGGTCATCATCCGGGCTGACAACAGGATTGCGCTGGTCATCGATATGCTGACCGTCACTGCCTTCAGGGCGCGGTTGGCCATCATCCCGCAAGATGCCGTGGTCATCGCCCATGTCGGTGGCCTCGCCTGCCCGAAAGCCAGCCTCAGCCGTTTCGTCGTCACGGCCGGGTGTTTCCCCGTAGCCACGTTGCTGGCTGAGGTCGTGTTCACGTTGCGGGTCGATATCGGCTTTGTTCTTTTTCATTTGGGGCTCCTGTGTCTGGAGAACCAATGGCTGAGCGGGTGTAGCGTTCCGCGCGCCTGTCAATCAGACGAGCGAAGAACGCCGGTCCTGCTGCAAAAGCGAGGAGTATCTGGTAAGTTGAGGCGGGAATGGTGTGCCCAGCAGGGTTCGAACCTGCGACCTACTGATTAAAAGTCAGTTGCTCTACCAGCTGAGCTATGGGCACGCCGAACGCGCCATTTAGGCAACGGCGCTTCCCGGGTCAACCGCTACCTGCACAGCGAGGCTTGATGTCGCCATATTTTTCGCATCACCCTGAGACAATGAGCACAAAAATTCTTTGTTTTGGCGCCTTTGCTGCGCTTGCCGCATGCGCCAGTACCCCACAATCATCGGTCCCGGCCAATGGCAGTGCAGACCCCTCCTTCAGCACCAATGTCGGGACGGCGACGAACAGCGCGATGGAAAAAACGCGCGAAGGCCTGCCGGATGCGGCCCTGTCGCCTCTGGAAGACTTCAATCTGCGCCGGGACGAGATCCCGCCGATCCTGCAGGACATGAAAAGCCCTTACGAACTCTCGCCCATGCTGACCTGCGAACAGGTCGAAGGCCAACTGGCCAAGCTCGACCTTGTCCTGGGGCCAGACTGGGACACGCCCAATCCGGACGAGCGCCTGCGCACGGAAGTGCTCGCCGATTCGGCCGCTGAGGCGACGTTGAGCGCGCTGGCATCCGAAGCCCGGGGCTTTATCCCCTTTCGCGGCCTTATCCGGAAAGCGACCGGCGCCGAAAGCCATGAGAAGAAATACAACAAGGCGTTCAAGATCGGCGCACAGCAACGCGCCTATCTGAAGGGCTATGGCCTTGCAAAAGGCTGTCCGCCGCCCGCCCGCCCGGATTTCCTGGTCATCCCCGAAATCGATGATGGCATCGAGTTCAAGGGCGATGCACCCACACCCGCGCCTATGCTTGGGTATCCGCCTTCGGAGACGACTTTGTCCCCGCCCAGCGCACCGCCAATTCAGAGCGAAGGGCTTCAAACCGTCCCTCCTGAATACTGAGGCGGATTTCGGCCATCAGGGCCTGGAAAAAGGCGGTGTTGTGCCAGCTGAGCAGCATCGGACCGAGATACTCGCCCGCCTTGAACAGATGGTGGTAATAGGCGCGCGAGTAATCCCTGCTGGCCGGGCAATCGACCGCTTCGTCAATCGGCGACAGGTCTTCAGCGAATTGGGCGTTCTTGACGTTCACAGGACCCGCCCATGTCCAGGCTTGTCCATGACGCCCTGACCGGGTTGGCAGCACGCAGTCAAACATATCAATGCCCCGCGCGACGCTCTCGACCAGATCAATCGGTTTGCCGACACCCATCACATAGCGGGGCAGCGCGTCTGGCAGGTGCGGAACCGTCATGTCGATAGTGGCGCACATCTGCTCGTGGCCCTCCCCGACCGCCAGCCCGCCGAGCGCGATGCCGCCAAAGCCCTGCGCAATTACGCCCTTGGCGGACTGTTCGCGCAGGTCAGCGAAGTTTGAGCCCTGGATGATGCCGAACAGTGTCTGGCTATCACGATCACCGAATGCATCGAGTGAGCGCTGGCCCCAATCAAGCGACAGTTTGAGGCTGCGCTCGGCTTCCTTGTGCGTGCAGGGGAAGTTGGTGCATTCGTCGAGCTGCATGGAAATGTCGGCGCCCAGCAGGTCAGCTTGAATCTCGATGCTCCGCGCCGGTGTCAGGCGGTGCGTTGAGCCGTCAATATGGCTCTGGAAGGTTACGCCATCGGCATCCATCTTCCGCAGCTGGGCAAGGCTCCAGACCTGGAAGCCACCACTATCGGTCAGCATCGGGCCTTTCCAGCCGGAAAAGGCGTGCAGACCGCCGAGGCGATTCACGCGTTCAGCACCCGGCCGCAGCATCAGGTGATAGGTATTGCCAAGGATGATGTCAGCGCCGGCCGATTTCACCTGATCCATGTACAACGCCTTCACCGTACCGGCCGTTCCCACGGGCATGAAGGCCGGCGTGCGAATATCGCCGCGCGTCGTGGAGAGCGTGCCGGTGCGAGCCGCACCTTCGGTCGCTTTGATCTTGAAAGGGAATGTCGCCATGCGTGAGGCCTATAAGCGCTGCGGTCTTTCCTGCCTAGGGTTCCGATGCGTCACGGCTTGAAGCCACTGCTTGACCGGCGCATGCTGAAAGAAAACGAGGGACGGAAATGAAAGATCTGGCTGGCAAGACGGCATTCGTGACGGGCGCGGCATCGGGCATCGGCTTGGGCATCGCGACCGCCTTGGCGCAAGCGGGCGTCAAAGTGATGATGGCAGATATCGAGAAGGACGCGCTGGACAAGGCGATCAGCGACCTGAGACTAACCAATGCAGACGTTGAGGGCGTGATCGCCGATGTCTCCCTCAAGGAACAGCTTCAGGCTGCCGCCGACGCCACCATTGAGCGCTTCGGCAAGGTACATATCCTGGTCAACAATGCCGGCGTCGGCGGCGCGGGCGGCTATGGCCAATGGAACGATGCTGCATGGGACTGGACCATCGGCGTCAACCTGATGTCGGTCGTCTGGGGCTTCGAGATTTTTGGCCCGCTGATGGAGTCGCATGGCGAAGGCGGCCAGATCGTTTCGACGGCCTCGATGGCCGGCCTCGTCGCCGCCGTCGCACCTGCTTACAACGTCACCAAGTATGGCGTTGTGGCCTTGTCAGAAGGCCTGCGCCAAGAACTCGCCCCACGCGGAATTGGCGTGTCGGTGCTGTGCCCGGGCTTCATTCGTACGAAAATCATGGAATCGGGACGCAACCTGCCGGGCCGGTTTGCCAGCAAGATCGACGTGCAAGCCGCAGCGGAGCAAGCAGCCGAGTCCGAATTTGCCCAAATGGCGGCGAACCTCATCAATAACGGGATCGACCCGCTTTATGTTGGCGAGCTGGTGCGCGAAGCGATTGAGGAAGACTGGCCGTACATCCTGACCGATACGATGTTTGAATCAGGTGTCGACGAACGGTTCGCGGCAATCAAGGCAGGTTTCGATCGTATTCGAGACCGCACACCGCGGCATTAGAACTCGATTTCAGCGCCAATCAGTTCCGGCAATTGCAAGACGATCAGGAGATCGCGCATTTCCTGGCGCGCGGCCACGTGGCTCATCGTGAAGGACACGTTGGAGCCCTTCTCGGTAAGGTCCAGAAGGGTCAGGCCGGCCGGGAAGAGTTCACGATAGATGACGCGCTCTGACAGGCCAGGCGCAAGGCGGAAGCCGATGCGCTTGGACAGGTTCTCGAGCGCTTCACCGACGCGTTCCTTGTTCTTGGCAGCCAGCGGCGACATGCGATTGCGCATCACGATCCAGTCGATCGGACGACGGCTCGCCTGGGCCTTTTTCTTGCGGCATGACCAGACCATTTCCGAATAGAAGCTGGGCCGGATCACTTCGAGGGTTTGCGGGTTCACGTCGCCCAGAAGGTCGAAGTCGACGAAGCTGTCATTCAGCGGCGTGATCAGGCTGTCAGCGCTGACATGCGCAAGGCGCGACAGGAACGTGTCACCGCCCGGCGCATCAACCAGCACGAAATCGCAGGCCTTTTTCAGGCGTGCGAGGCTGGACAGGAAACGCTGGGTTTCTTCGGCTTCGGCCTTGTCGAGATCACGCTCGGTGCTGGCATCAACGCGGATAATCTCCGGCATTGGTAGTTTCGCACCGGTGGACGTCATCCAGCGCAGGCGGTTCTCAAGGTAACGGGTGAGTGTACGCTGGCGGACATCAAGGTCGATGATGCCAACCTTCTTGCCCATGCGCATCAGCGCAACGGACAGGTGCATGGAAACGGTCGACTTGCCGGCACCGCCCTTTTCGTTGCCGATCACAATCACCCGCGCATCGCGTTGCTGCACTGACATGTCCGGGACACCCACCTGACTTACTGGGGCGAATCCATCTGCGGGCATGTTGGGCGACTCCACACGATCTCAACGGTTGAACAGCAAGGAACGGGGTTCCTCAGGCGACGCGCGATACTTCTTCACTGCCGCGACGAGTCGCGGCGGGCATGAAAGCAGGCCGATCTTCAAACAGGTCGGCATCTTCAATAGGCGCCGGACCGTAGCTCGCCGCCATAGGCTCGCCGTCGAAAAGAATCGCATCACCAACGAGGGCACCGAATGGCACACCTTCAGGCATCCTGTCGAGCACGGGAGCGTGCGCCGAAATCTGTGTGAGCAGTGACCGCAATCCACTGAGGGCGCCCGAGACACGCGACATTTCGCGCGAGAAGACATAAGCCTCTGCGGAAACGGGTGTTGCGGCGCGGTCAAACATCCATTCGTCAGACACGTGATCAGGTTCGATGGACCGAATCCGCGGCTCAGGGGCCACAGCTTCAAGTATTCTGGACCTGCCAGCAGCGACCCGAAGGGCTGCAGAAAGCGCGAAAGACTTAATCGGAGCGAGGATGCGGTGTGTCATGGCTTTAAAATTCCCTCGTTTGGGTTAACAAGTCGTTTACTTCATAGCCAGTCGGGGCCTTTTCAAAGTGAATTCGAGTACAGGTAAACCGGTAACGGTCGTGAACACGCGCGCCCAGTTGGGGCAGCACATCCGAGCATGGAAGCAGGCCGGCGAGACGGTGGGATTCGTGCCCACGATGGGGGCCCTGCATGGAGGTCACCTCTCCCTCGTTGAAAAAGCACGGGAAAAGGCCTCCCGGACTGTCGCGAGCATCTTCGTAAACCCCGCCCAGTTTGCTCCTGGAGAGGATTTCGAGACCTATCCACGCGACTCCGATATCGACATCGCCAAGCTCGAATCTGTCGGCTGCGATTTGGTGTATTTGCCATCCGTTGAGGAGATGTATCCTGAAGGCAACACGACGAACGTGCGAGTCGAGGACATGTCCGACCTGCTTGACGGTGTCTATCGGCCCCACTTTTTCTATGGCGTTACCACGGTGGTTGCCCGCCTGTTCCTGCATGTTCAGCCTGACGTCGCGGTATTTGGCGAGAAGGACTATCAGCAGCTGCAAATCATCCGCCGCATGGTGCGCGACCTGGGCTTTCCCATTGAGATCGTTGGGGGGGAGACGACGCGCGACGCTGATGGCCTCGCGCAGTCATCGCGCAACCTCTACCTCAAACCGGAGGAACGAGTTGCCGCTGGCGCGCTTCAGGCGGCGCTGCACCGGGCTTCTGTGCGACTGGCGATTGGCGTCACGCCATCGGTTGCGCTGGACGAAGCACGTGCGCTCGTAACGGCGGCCGGATTCCGCCAGCTTGACTATGTCAGCCTTGTTGATCCGGCCACGCTGCTGGACCTGCCCAATACACCGCTGACGCCAGGAACGATCGCGCGTCTGCTCGGCGCAGCATGGATTGGCAAGACGCGCCTGATCGACAATATCAGCGCGACCCGGTGAAATCCTTCAGGGCGGATAGAACGGTTTCGTTGTCCGCTGCTGATCCGACGCTGATGCGAAGGCGCGTCGGCAGGCCGTAACCGCCAACCGCTCGCACAAGGATATCGCGCGCCTTGAGGAAGGCATGCGCCTCAGCTGCGCGCTCGGGCGAACCGAAATCCGGCAGCACGAAGTTTGCGTTAGACAGCGGCGTAGTCATACCCATTGCATTCAGGGCGTCCGTCATCCTCGCCCGCCAGAGCGTGTTGTGCTCCCGGCTTTTGGCAATGAATTTCGCGTCACCGATGCTGGCGATGCCAGCCGCCACGGCAAGGCTGTTTACGTTGAACGGGCCGCGAATACGCTGGAAGGTCTCGGCGATAGCTTCCGGCAGGTAAGCCCAGCCGAGGCGCGCCGCCGCCAGCCCGTGAATTTTCGAGAAGGTGCGCATCATCACGGTGTTTGCCCGCCGGTCGACCAGGTCGCGGATCGTTGTTTCGTATTCAACGCCGACATATTCGGCATAGGCGCCATCGATGACGAACAGCACATGCGGGGGCAAGGCATCCTGCAATTGGGTCAGCGCCTCGACTGACATCATCGTTCCGGTCGGATTGTTCGGGTTAGCGAGGAACAGGATTTTCGTCCGCTCCGACACGCCGCCGAGGATGGCATTGGCGCCCGCCGTCAGGTCCGTCTCAGGCACCGAGATGCAGGTTGCTCCATGCGCAGTGGCTGAAACCGCATACATTGAGAAGGCATGTTCGGTTTGCAGGATTTCGTCGCCGGGCCCCGCATAGCACTGGGTCAGGAGGTGGATGATCTCATCCGAGCCAGATGAGACGACGATCCGGTTTATGTCGGCAATACCCGTGGCCGCAGCGATGGCTTCACGCAACGCGCGATAGGTCGGGTCGGGATAGACGTGCACGCCGCTCGCGGCCTCGCGCATGGCCTCGATGGCCAGAGGGTTTGGCCCGAACGGGTTTTCATTCGAGGCCAGCATCACGACAGGCCCCTTGGCACCGGCCAGCTTGCCGCCGGGCACATAGGGTTTCGTGTTCAGGATGTGCGGCAGGGGGCGAATGTCAGTCATCCTCGGCGGGTTACACCAAAGCAGGCCGCCGGGAAATGCCGATTTCGTCGCGGCGCCAACGAAACAGGCCGCCTTGAGGGGCGGCCTGTATCAAAACGGGAGAGTGGAACGATTAGTTCACAGAACCGTATTCCGCGCCAGCTTCGGTAAAGTAAGCGCGCCAGAAGGCCTTCACGTCGGCCAGCGGCAAGTCGTAGATCTGGCGGGGCACTATGCGGGCCACGACCTGAACCTTGTCCATATGCGGCTTGGTCTCTGCCAATTTCGATCCGAGATAGGCGTCATAATCAGCGCCGACCTTGTAAAAGGAGAAGCCATCGGAATGCTGCATCAGGTCTGACACGACGACGACCCGGCGCTTTTCGTTGGACGCCTGGAAGTCTGCCCTGTCGGCAATCGTGTAGAGCGCCTCAAACAATGGCGAGCTTGGCTGGCGCGTGTCTTCAAGCGCGGTTTCAATCTCGGTTATCAGCGGCTTGTAGAAAGTCGACTGCCAGGCCTGCTCGATCATGCGGGGATTTTGCGTAATCGGATTGGCGTCGGCGATGCTGCCCGGCGAACATTTCACGAAGATGACCTTGGGATCATACGGGCTCGCCGCATTCGGCGTCATGACCGTCAGGCGACCGTATTTCGGCAGTGCACGCGCTTCATTGTCGACGAATTCGTGGACCCAATCGAGGTCGTTCGGATTGAACGGGTCTGACTGGTCCAGCAGGATGACTGTATGGGCCGGATCCTTGCGATCCATGCGGCAGGCGGTTTCCGCCATAACGGTGGGCGGAATGTTGAACGCGACCAGCGCGAACAGTCCGAACACGCCTGCCAGCATCAGGCCGATCATGCCGCGCCAGAACCACGGTCCCTTTTCTCTTCTTCTAGCCATCGTCTTTGCCTCCTGGCACCGGGTCTAGGCCCGGCGCGCTTCGTCCACGGATACAAAGGCCTTGCCGGCGCTCTTGCCGTCACGAACCTTTTCGATTTCTTCGCCCACTTTTTTCTCGATGCTCGAGAGGCCCTTCTGGACCTGTTGGATATGCGTCTCCAGCCATTCACGCGTCATGTTGAGCGCTTTGAGGTTCTGGTCGATCGCCTTGATCGCGGCATTCGCCTGCTCACGCTCTTTTGTGTAGTCGAACGGCGGCAATTGCGGCGTAACGATCTCATCGAAATAGGCCGGGCACGCTGCCTGCTCGCCCAGCTTGTCACGCAGGGAATTGCGCTGGCGGCGGTGGGCCTGACGATAGGCGACTTTCAGTGAGCGCTCCTGGTCGGCAGCCTTGGCCGCAATCGAAACGGCCACATCACGGCGCGATTCAAGCTCATTCATCGCCTTTTCGATTTCACGTTTGGCGGCAGCATGGCGCGAGAGCTGTGTCTCGAACCAGAGGCGGCACTGGGTGAAATAGTCAGACAGGTCATCACGCACGCCATTGCGCACCTGCTGGCGACGCTCATAGGCTTTGCGTTCCTTGCGCCAGACACGGCCATAGCCGGGATAACGGTCGGAAATACGATCATAGCCTTCGTAAACGGCAAGGCCGAACACGGTGAGCCCCATGAACAGAAGACCAAGCGCAATGAAGCTTTCAAGCCCGAAGATGTTCGGGAACATGCTGGAAAGCACAGCGCCCGGCGCAATGTCGAACATTGAGAATTCGGCCATTGTTCCAGCCTGCGTGGCCGCAATCAACCCGATCTCCACCGCATCGCGGAAGTGGGCGACAAAGAAGTTCAGGATGACACCGCTGACCAGCGCGAGCGCCGCGACAACGCCGCCGAAAACCCGCAAGCCAATATTCGGATGATTGAGCGCATAGCGCAGGCCAAAAAAGCCTGCGATCACACCAAAGCAAACATTCACGGCGCTGACAGCGAAGGCAATCATCAGGCCGCCCATCAGGCCAGAGGCCTGCGCGTCCTTGAACAGCAACGCGTTGAAGCCGCCTTCGATCACCATGATGAAAAGCAGGATCGCCACCGTCTGTTCGACATTCTTCTTGATATCTGGCGTGCGGTCGCCGATCCGGTCGCCGTGACGGGCGCGGAAGGTCTGCAGCTCAATGATCGCCGCCGAGTGGCTTTCGCGAGCATCGGTCACATCATCCATCTCATGATGGCGATATTCGTTTTCTTCCGACTTTATCGCTTCGCGCAACTGGTCGGGATAGATGTCGATTGGCGTGCAATCGTGGATAAAGTTGCGGACATTGGCAGACGTCGTGCTGAGCCAAGTGGTCAGGCCCCGGCGCACGGTCTCGGCGCGCTCTGCGATTTGCTGCTCGCGCTCGCTCCACTGGTCCTGCGTAATGGCGTCGGAGGCCGGGATCGCGTCAGTCGCATCCTGCTTGGCATCGCGCTTGGTCAGCGCCCGATTGAAGCCAAGCTCGCCCTGGGCCAGCTTTCCTTTCAGACCGAAATCCGACAGTTCCGCGGTCGTCTCCAGCGGCTTGATCTTCGACTGGCATCCGACGTCTGCGCCCCAGCGCACAGTTTTCTTCAGCATCATATTACCTCTTAACAACGGAAGGCTTGGTATTAACCTTCGCCGACAATGCGCCGGACGCGTAAACAGAGGGTGAAAGCTCGCGACGTCTTGCTGTTTGGTAATGTTGGTTAATCCCACGCCCGCGGTTCCGGGGGTGGGAGTTAATTATTCAATATCTTACAAGCCATTGCGTTAACGGCGCCCCTCGGTGGAGACGCCGTTGGCCAGTTTGAAGCGCTAAGAAAAAGCTAAGGTCTGCGATGCGAAATATTCGTGGCGCTTACGCAACACCGATTACAGGGCTGGCCAGCCCTCCTATTCGGAAACTTCCGGAGGCATGATTTGTGGCGCATCGACGAAGGGCTTGATTCCAAAGTACGGGTAAATCTCGCTGGGGAAGTAGACCACACCATCCTTGGCTACCATTTCGATGGTCTTGATCGCCTTCAGGTCTTCGACCGGATTGCCGGGCACGAGGAAAAAGTCCGCCTTCTTGCCGGGCGTGATCGAACCGGTCTCGTCTCCGAGCCCCATATAGGCCGCTTCTTCGAGGGTCGCACGGGCCAGGATCTCTGCCGGCGTGAATCCGACATTCTGATAGAGTTCGAGTTCGCGGTGCAGAACGAATGAACCGCCCATATCCGTTCCGAAGACGATGAAGATGCCGCGATCCTTCATCCGCTTGAGCGTGTCAGTGATCTGATCGAAGGCACCGGAATAGGCGGCATCATCTTCAGGGGTTTCGATATTCGACCAGGCTGCGCGGGCGTCGCGCTGAACACCGACCGGCATATGATCGACATAGTCGGCCATGCCGGGCTGGATTTCACCATTTCGCGAGAGCAGCAGCGCCTCATGGATCGCATAGGTCGGGTCGATGGCGACATTATTGTCGACCATCAGGTCCAACGTGTGCTGGACGATATCGCTGTCGAGATCGAGCTTGGGCAGGCGCTGGAGAGCCGTCAGGCGCAGCAGCGTGCGGGTGTCTTCTTCGGCGGCCAGAACCCAGCCAAGCATGACCTGGTTGATATGGGTCATCTCGTCATAACCGGCTTCGATCATGGTGTTGGCATTGGTGAAGGCCGGGACGTGACCGGTGACACCGAGGCCGCGCTTGCGGGCCTGAGCAACCATCGCAGGGACCCAGGCCGGGTTCATCGAGTTGTAGATCTTGATCTGGAAGAAATTGCCTTCATCGGCATAGCGGTTCACGGCGGCGACAGCTTCTTCCTCGCTGGTGACGAGCGTTCCGTTGTTCGAACTGAACGGGCTCTTGCCTTCAATGAAGCCGTTCTTGACGACGCGCGGCCCGGCAAGGACTCCGCTGTCCATTTTGGCAATCAGGGCATTGAGCGTGCCGTTATCATTGCCCATGTCGCGGACCAGCGTGATGCCGGCAGCGATGTTCAGCAGGGCATCTTCCTGGCCGAGGTGGGCGTGCATGTCGGTGAGGCCGGGAACGAGGGTTCCGCCCTTGCCGTCGATGACGGTTTCGTCGGGTTGACTGGTATTGGCCGCGTCGATGGACTTGATCGTGGTGCCGTCGACGAGGACCGAAACGGCACCTGTCAGCGCTTTCGTCACGGGATCAAAGACGCGGACATCAGCAATGCGCAGGGGACCATCAAATGTGTGGGCGGTCTTGGCCTGGATGGTTTCGAACCGCGTGGTCGACAGCGAAACCGCGAGATCCTTGAGCTGTTGCTCGGCCGCTTCATAGCCGGCGCGAACGATGATGAAGTTCGGCGTTATCTGGGCGAAAAGGGTATTGGACTCATCAAGCAGGAAATAGGTCGGGTCGAGGCTTTCACCTGTCAGGGCAAAGGCCGTGGCTGAGACGGCGCCGGACGCCCCATCGACAGTGGCGGTTTCCAGGGCCTCGAGGCGCAGTGCACCGGCGGGATAGGCGGGCAGCGCCCGGTCATCATCGGCCAGCAGCGCAGCGGAATAAACCGCGAGCGCATAAGGCGACGCGTTCTGGGCGATGTAGATGGATGGCTCTGTGACCGAGGCTGTGCCCGGACCAGTCGTGTCGACCCAGTTGGCGGTGTCGCCTTCGTGCGAGAAGCTTTCGGCGATCTTGTTGCCGAATGTGGTGTTGCCATCGACTGTCCAGCTGACGGGCAGGCCGTCGTCGCCGAGCGAAATGGCTTCGGCGAGGGTCGGGCCACGGCCATTGTTGCGGTATTCGAAATTGACCGAGATATCATCACCGGTGCGGGTGGCGGTGAGCGCGCCGATCTTTGTGTTATTGATGAGGACAGAGAAGGTTTCGACGACGGGCGAAGGCGCGGTGGCAACAGGCGTTTCAACCAGGGTTTCGGTCTCCAGAGGCGCCTCGTGTGTGCAGGCGCCAAGCCAGAGCGCGCCACCGAGCGCAGCCAGTGCAATCCGGTTCATCATCACGAATATCTCCCCTCGCCGCGCGCCCCTTGCGCTGCAGCCATGAAGATTGGTCGCACAGATGATGGTGGGAATCCAGATCAATCCCAATACGTGCGACGCCTGTCGGGGCGCCTGGAAGGAAAGGCTGGATTGTCGGGATCAGTTTCGGCGTCAGGTGTCGGGAATGACACCTGCGAACGCGCATTTCCAGCCGCGGTCGGGATGTGTTGCACGGGTTGCAGACAGGTGGGGTTGAGACCCCGGCATGTGCCGCGGGTGTGGGGGTGATGGGGCAACCAATGCGCGTTTCAGCCGGGCCGACACGGGTGCATGGAAACAGCACGAAGGATGCACGGACAGATCGTCAGACAATTGGACGATGACGACGCGGCCATTCCACATCTGGCCCCATAGCATTTGCGAGCCGGGGCCACCGGCGACGCGGAACCATTTTTTCAAACGCTGGATGCGCCAGAAGGTCAGCGGCCATATGGGCAGCAGATACCAGGGCAGGCCCGGCATGGGCAAGAGGAGGGAGAAGTGTGGCATCACGGTGCAGTCTACACCGGGTGCAGGAGGGGGCGGATAAGCACCCCCTCCGCAGGTTGTCCGGCCTAGGCCATTTCGATGATGGTGACGTTGGCGACGCCGCCGCCTTCACACATGGTTTGCAGGCCCCAGCGCTTGTTGCGCGCCTTCAGGCCGTAGATCAGCGTGGTCATCAGCTTGGTGCCGGTGGCCCCGAGCGGGTGGCCCAGCGCGATGGCACCGCCATTGACGTTAAGCTTTTCCGGGTCTGCGCCGGTATGCTTCAGCCAGGCCATCGGGATCGAGGCGAAGGCTTCGTTGACTTCATAGAGATCAATGTCGGACATTTTCATGCCGGCGCGTTGCAGGGCGCGGTCTGTGGCGAAGAGTGGCTCTTCCAGCATGATGACCGGATCGCCGGCCGTGACGGTGAGATTGTGGATGCGGGCGAGCGGCGTGAGGCCGTGGCGCTTGACCGCTTCGGCCGAGGCGATGAGCACGGCAGACGCGCCATCGCAGATCTGGCTGGCGGTGCCTGCGGTGAGGATGCCGCCTTCGGCCATTGTCTTCAGGCTGGCGAGGGCCTCCATCGTGGTACCGGGGCGGATGCCTTCATCGGCATCATGCATGGCAACCTCGCCTTCGGGCGTAATGATCTCGACAGGGACGATCTCGTCCTTGAAGGCACCGGCGGCATGGGCCGCTGCGGCGCGGGCCTGGCTTTCGACACCGAACGCATCTGTCTGCTCACGCGTGAAGCCATGCTTCTTGGCAACCATTTCGGCGCCGACAAACTGGCTGAAGCCCTTGATGCCATATTTTTGCTTGATCGTGTCAGAGATGGGCGAGATGCCGGAACCCGGCAGGAAGTTCGAGCCCATCGGCGCGCGGCTCATCGATTCAACGCCGCCTGCGATGATGACATCCTGCGTGCCGGACATGACCGCCTGCGCGGCGAACTGGATCGCCTGTTGCGACGAGCCGCACTGGCGGTCGATCGTGACGGCAGGGACGCTGTCAGGCAGACTGGAGGCGAGCACGCAGCTGCGCGCGACCTGGCCAGCCTGTTCACCCGCCTGTGTGACGCAACCGAAGATGACGTCCTCGATGGCGGCGGGGTCGATACCGGCACGGGCAACAACCGCATCGAGCGCGCGGGCGCCGAGATCGTTCGCATGGATGCCCGAGAGGCGGCCATTGCGGCGGCCCCCGGCGGTGCGCACAGCGGCGCAGATATAGGCTTCAGCCATTGTTGAGTTTCCTTCCTTTTCGCCATTGGGCGGCGGTGTTCACCAGTGATGGAGGGAATGTAGGCAGGGTTCCCTAGGGGTGAGCAAGGGGGTGTGCGTCAGCCCAGCCGCTTTTCCATCCCTTGTCGGGATAGCGGCCCGTCTTGACGGGGCCGGGCACCGATGGAAGCTAGCGCCCATGTTGAAACGCCCTGCCAGACCCGCCGCCGCGATGCTGCTCGCCTCGCTTCTCCTTTCCACCGCTGCGGCGAACGCCCAAGCACCCGCCGAGGCGGCGGGCCCCATCAGAACCATCTATGCCGATGCCACGCTGATTGATGGCACGGGGGCCCCGGCCCATGAGCACCAGGACATCATCGTCGAGGGCGAACGCATCGTCGGCATCGTGCCGCATGGAGACGCGGCGACGCAGGAGGCCACGCCCGCCATTATCGTAAACCTGTCCGGCCGGTATGTGATGCCCGGCCTGATCGACACGCATGTTCACTTGGCAACACCGCCCGCCCCGGCCATGGCGCGCGCTATGCTGCGCCGGAACCTGTATGGCGGGGTGACCGCCGTGCGGGACATGGCGGACGATATTCGTTCGGTGGCTGAACTCGCGCGGGAGGCCCGGTTCGCAGAAATCCCGGCACCCGACATTTATTATGTCGCCCTGTTCGCCGGACGGCCTTTCTTCGCGGACCCACGGGTCGCGGCGGCGAGCATGGGATACGCGCCCGGCACCGCGCCGTGGATGCAGGCGATCGACGCGGAAACGGACCTGAAAGAGGCGGTGACCCTCGCCCGGGGCACCGGCGCCACAGCGATAAAGATCTATGCGGACCTGCCGCCGGACCTTGTATCCGCGATCACCGCGGAAGGGCACCGGCAGGGCCTGAAAGTGTGGGCCCACAGTGCCGTGTTCCCGACGCGCCCGACCGAGGTGATCGCTGCGGGCGTCGATACAGTGAGCCATCTCTGCTACCTCGCCTACGAGGCGGGCCCGGCCATGCTGGAAGCCTATGAGGACCGTACCCCGGTGGACGAAACCTATCTGGAGCAACCGGAAGACCCTGTGATGGCGGGCCTGTTCGCCAGCATGCTGGAAAAAGGCACCATCATTGATGCGACGGGCAGCCTGTTCGTGCTGCAGGAAGCCGCGCGAAAGGCAGACCCGAACGCAAAGCCGCTGCGCTGCACGGGCGCAGCCATGACACGGCTGACGCGGCAGGCCTGGAAGGCCGGCGTGCCCCTTTCGACCGGGACAGACACGGTTTCCGGCGCAGAGAATGCCTGGCCGGACGTGTTCGATGAACTCGCCTTCCTTACGCAGGACGTGGGCATGCCGGCGATTGAGGTGATCCATTCGGCGACCGATGTCGGCGCGCAGGCGATTGGCGTGGAGGCGGAGATGGGCACACTGGCGCCCGGCAAGCTCGCGAATTTCGTGGTTCTGGCAGATGACCCGCTGGCCGACATTCAGAACATCCGCTCCATCGAGATGACCGTGAAACGTGGCGCACAATACCGCCGGGCGGATTATAGGCCGGTAACCGAGGAAGAGATGGCCGAGGGCAAATGACTGGCGTGGCGGGAGGCAGCATACGCTGTTACCCCAGCCGCTTTTCCAGCAGGAGAGTGGTGAGCCCGCTGTTCCATTCTTCGTCAGGATAGCGGCCCTTTTCGACATAGCCGCGCCCGGCATAGAAGGCCTGGCTGGCCATGTTGAACGTGTCGGTTTCGAGGCGGGCGGCGGGGAATCCGGCGCGGACGATCTCGGCTTCGGCGAGGTCCATCAGGGACGTGCCCGCGCCGGAGCGCGCATGGGCTGAATGGACGTGGAGCGCGTGAATGAAATCATCCCGCCAGTGAACGAGGCCAATGATTTCGCCCGCCCGCTCTGCGACGCGGAACTCAAGCGCGCATCGCGCGACATAATCGGCGGGGCGATTTCCGCGCGCATAGACCTCCGCCGCAGCAGGCGTGATGGCAGGGCGCCATGTCGATTGGAATGTGCTGTGCAGGATGGCGATGAGGGCAGCGCCGTCAGCGGCGCGTGCGGGGCGGATGTGAAGGGGGGCGGTCATTGGATGATGGGTGCATGATGTGAGTGTGGTGGGCAACTGGAAGATGGTGGGGTCGAGACGCTCAACTCACCCTAAGCTTGCTTAGTATGGGATAGCGTATACTTGCTGGACAAATCTCAGGACAACAAATCTGCGGAATGATTAAGAGTTGAATCACAATGCCAGTCAGCTTCATTTCTGGATTCGAATACAATCGCATTGTCTGGATATGCCGATTGCCTCCCCACGAACGTGGACCCAGCGCCAGAGTTCTAGAAGATTTGTCGATACTAGCAGCGCAGGCTCAACTTGGACTCACAATTTATGAACCTACTGCTCGTTTCGAGTTTGATGGATATCTATTTGCCGAAAGCTTGCGGACTGCCCCGCCGCTTATTCACATAGACAGTCACGGCGACAGTGAGGGCATTTCTGTTGGACCCAACAAAGAGCAAATTTCGTGGAAAGCCATATGCGACGCGATTCGAGCAGTAAATGTGAAATTCGGAAACCGAGCACTGGTCATTTCGAACTGCTGCTTCAGCATGTATGCAATTTTTGCCATCAGCATTTTACAGGCCACACCGTTCCAAGGCTTTCTTGGGCCGATAGACGAATTGAAGGTTAAAGAGTTCGAGCGAAGCACACTTAAATTCTAGCAAATTCTACTCGAAAAAATGATTTCACTCAGGCCCTTGCTCAACTGAAGGGATACGACTTTTGGTTGGCCGATCAATTTCTTCTTCAAACTCTCGCAGGCTTTATGAAGAGACAAGCGATTGGAAAGGGCAAAGAACGTCTCATAGAAGAGCTAGTCTCGAAATCCCGAGCATCGGGAAAAAGCCTGCTGACAAACGCGGTTTCTATCCCCAGGACTCAAATCAAGAATCTCTTCAATAAGAAGACAGGCCCTGAGATGTTAGAAAGTCACATCAAACGCTTCTTGTTCGGCCAACGACCCGAATTCACTTATGAAGACTTAATAAGACTTGCCCGCGAGGCATAGCTACAATGGAATATTGTCGTGCTTCTTCCAAGGGTTTTCGAGCTGCTTGGTACGCAGGGTACGGAGGGATTTGGCGATGCGGCGGCGGGTAGAGTGCGGCATGATGATGTCGTCGATATAACCTTTGCGCGCGGCGACATAGGGATTGGCGAAATTGTCTTCGTATTCCTTGGTCAGCTCGGCGATCTTTTCCGGGTTGCCCATTTCCTTGCGGTAGATGATCTCGACCGCGCCCTTGGCGCCCATCACGGCGATCTCGGCTGTCGGCCACGCATAGTTCACATCACCGCGCAGGTGTTTGGAGCTCATCACGTCATACGCGCCGCCATAGGCCTTCCGTGTAATGACGGTGACCTTTGGAACAGTGGCTTCGGCATAGGCGAAGAGCAGTTTCGCGCCATGTTTGATGAGGCCACCATATTCCTGCTTGGTGCCCGGCATGAAGCCCGGCACGTCGACGAAGGTGACGACAGGAATGTTGAAACAGTCGCAGAAGCGCACGAAGCGGGCCGCCTTGCGCGAGGCGTCGATGTCGAGCACGCCGGCCAGCGTCATCGGCTGGTTGGCGACGAAGCCGACCGTGGAGCCTTCGATACGGCCAAAGCCGCAAAGGATGTTGCCGCCGAAATTGGGGCTGATCTCGAAGAAGTCGCCTTCGTCGGCCACCTTGGTGATCAGTTCCTTCATGTCATAGGGCGTGTTCGGATTTGGCGGGATCAGCGTGTCGAGGCTGTTCTCCAGACGCTCGATATCGTCATGCACGGGGCGGACGGGCGCCTCTTCGCGGTTTGACAGGGGCAGGAAGTCCACCAGGCGGCGCATCTGGGTGAGCGCCTCGATATCGTTTTCGAATGCGCCATCAACGACGCCGGACTTGTTGGCATGGACCGTGGCACCGCCAAGGGTTTCGTGGGTGACTTCCTCATTGGTGACGGTTTTCACCACGTCAGGA